>Ga0265300_10003582_pt1 | contig 12708 bp, 10 predicted proteins | sample AusTroGonzalo_MG_FD_193482 | JGI IMG/M metagenome (GOLD analysis project Ga0265300, IMG submission 193482) | Bovine rumen microbial communities from tropical cattle in Woodstock, Queensland, Australia - Gonzalo_03 | ecosystem: Host-associated > Mammals > Digestive system > Stomach > Rumen ... | reverse complement strand
GTTCGTGGCGTCTTTTTGTTTTCAGAAAACTTTTTAAGGAGAACGGTTTATGAGAACGGTAGAAGAGTATTTTGGTGAGAACGTCTTTAATGAATCCGTGATGAAGTCCAGACTCCCCAAGGAAGCCTACAAGGCTGTTAAGGAAGCCATCGATCACGGCAAGAGATTGACACCCGAGGTAGCCGGCGTCATCGCAAACGAGATGAAGCAGTGGGCCATCGAAAAGGGTGCAACACACTATACACATTGGTTCCAGCCTCTTACTGGAATTACAGCTGAGAAGCACGACAGCTTCATCGCGCCTCAGGATGACGGCAAGGTAATAATGCATTTCTCAGGCAAGGAACTTATCCAGGGTGAGCCTGACGCATCTTCATTCCCTTCCGGCGGTATCCGCGCTACATTCGAGGCCAGAGGATATACAGCATGGGATCCTACATCCTTCGCATTCATCAAGGACGGCGTCCTCTGCATTCCTACAGCTTTCTGCTCTTACAACGGAGAAGCACTCGACAAGAAGACACCTTTGCTCCGTTCAATGGAAGCCATCAACAAGCAGGCTCTCCGTATCATGAAAATCTTCGGCAAGGATGATGTTACATCTATACGTACAACAGTCGGACCTGAACAGGAATACTTCCTCGTTGATAAGAAGATGTACGACCAGCGTAAAGACCTCATCTACACCGGCAGGACCCTTTTTGGTGCTCTTCCTCCGAAAGGTCAGCAGATGGAAGATCACTACTTCGGTGTAATCAAGCCCCGTGTTCAGGCGTTTATGAAAGACCTCAACGAGGAACTCTGGAAGCTTGGTATCCTTGCTACTACAGAACACAACGAAGTTGCTCCCGCTCAGCATGAGCTCGCACCTATCTTCACAACGACGAACATCGCAGCCGATCACAATCAGCTCACGATGGAGATTATGCAGAAAGTCGCAAGAAAGCACGATCTCGTCTGCCTCCTTCACGAGAAGCCTTTCGAGGGTGTTAACGGATCCGGTAAGCACAACAACTGGTCCATCTCTACAGACACCGGCATCAACCTTCTTGATCCGGGTGACACCCCGCGCGACAACGCTTCGTTCCTGCTCTTCCTGACAGCTGTCATTTCCGCAGTTGACACATATCAGGATCTGCTCAGACTTTCCGTTGCTTCCGCAGGCAACGATCACCGTCTTGGCGCTAACGAGGCACCTCCGGCAATCATCTCCATCTTCCTTGGTTCTGAGCTGACTGAGATCCTCGATTCCATCGTTGAAGACCGTCCGTACGGCTCAAAGGAAAAGGAGATCATGAAGATCGGCGTACATGTTCTGCCCAGATTCCCTAAGGATACGACAGACCGTAACAGAACCAGCCCGTTCGCTTTCACAGGCAACAAGTTCGAGTTCAGAATGCTCGGTTCTGCTGCATCGATCGCTATGGCAAACACTGTCCTCAACGCAGCTGTCGCAGAAGTTCTTTCACAGTTCGCTGACAAGCTTGAGGGTGCATCTGATTTCGAGAGCGCTCTGCATGATCTCATCAAGAGTGAGATCTCAGCTCACAAGAGGATCCTCTTCAACGGCAACGGCTATGACGATTCATGGGTTGCTGAAGCAGAGAAGAGAGGACTTTCCAACTACAAGACACTGCCTGACGCTGTTAAGCACTATCTTGATGAAAAGAACGTTGCCCTTCTCACAAAGCATCAGGTTTACTCCGAAGTTGAGATGAATTCACGTCACGAGATCTTCCTCGAAAAGTATTGCAAGCTCCTCAACATCGAGTACCAGACAATGTCCGTCATGGCTAAGCAGGACATCCTCCCGGCTGTTTCCGCTTATTCCGCAGAGCTCGCATCTGACATCGCTGCTATCGAATCTGCAGGCGGATCCGCTGACTTCGAGAAGGAGACATTTGCAGAGATCTCTGCTGACATGAACGCAGCAAACAAGTCACTCAAGGCATTGAATAAACTTATCGTCGAATTAGACGCAATCGATGATTACGAAGTACTTGCAGACAAGATCAAGGATGAAATGATCCCTGCAATGGACGCTCTCCGCGCTAACTGCGACAAGCTCGAGCTTGAGACCGCAGCTGAGTACTGGCCGTTCCCTACATACGGTGAACTGCTTTTCGGAGTAAGGTAATCGACAATTAACTGCCCGTTCCATACCGCTTTTGGGGGCCTGCTTTCCTTTGGGAGGCAGGTCCTCTTTTTGCATCAAAAGAAGTGGATAAATACCCGCTCGGTAATATCATTTTTGCCGCCTGATGGGGTATCATTTAGTGACATGAGGTATGTGAATGCAGACTATTAAAGACCAGACATTTGATGAAGAAAGGGCGCTTTACGGCAGCAATCAGGTGATTGCCGAAAGGTGCCGTTTTGACGGCCCTGCGGACGGCGAGAGCGCGTTCAAGGAAAGCCACGAGATAACTGCGAAGGATTGTTATTTCAATCTCAGATATCCGTTCTGGCACGTTAAGGGCCTTAAGATCGAAGGCTGTGAGATGACACAGCTTTGCCGCGCAGCGATATGGTATTCCGAAGGGATCGACATTTCCGGCACGAAGATGCACGGCATCAAGGCTTTGCGTGAATGCAGCAAGGTCAGGATCTACGACTGCGACATAGTTTCTCCCGAGTTCGGATGGTCAGTCAGCGGAATAGACATGAAGGACTCTTCGGTCGAGAGCGAATATGCTTTCATGAGATCTTCCAATCTGACTTTCGACCACATGAAGCTCAAGGGAAAATATTCTTATCAGTACATACAGGATTCAGTTTTTACAAACTGCGAATTCGATACCAAGGATGCCTTCTGGCACGCAAAGAACGTCATCGTCAAAGACTGTTTCGTAAAGGGCGAATACCTTGCCTGGTACAGTGAGAACGTTACGTTCGAGAACTGCACGATCGTTGGCACACAGCCTCTTTGCTACTGCAAGGGTCTAAAGCTCATCAACTGCAAGATGATCGACTGCGATCTCGCGTTTGAGAAGTCCGTTGTTGATGCCGAAATCAAGTCAACTGTTGTCAGCATAAAGAATCCCAGGAGCGGAAAGATCGTCTGCCAGGGAGTTGATGAGATCATCAGAAACGATCCCGAGTCCATGGGTGAGGTTATAGTCCACTCTTAATATAGTTTTCCCTTTTTAGGTGAAACATAGACTTTTCTGTGATATTCTCGGATTAGTAAATTCGAGGAGATCCGGCCGTGAACATTAAGCAGGATAAAATCACAGACGTCTTATATAAGCACCCGTTCAGCATTTCAGTGCTGCTGGTGTTTGTCGTGCTCATTTCCACGGGAATGCAGATAAACAACAACGGCGTATGCTGCGCTATCATGGTGCTCGGATATCTGCTGGTCACCGGCTACGGGATCTACTTAAGAAAGACCAAAAACCTTACGGATGAAGCGTTGATCACGCTGATCTTTGCGCTGGGTTTTGTGTTGAGGCTCGGCTATGTGCTTTATACGGGTCTTTATGTCAGACAGCACGATTTGGGCGAATTCATCGAAGGCAAATACAACTTATGGCATTCCGGATATCTCCTTTATGTCAGAGACCACTTATGGGTACCTAACGTTGATGTCAGGAATTTCGGTGAGTTTTACCATCCGCCGTTCCACTATTTTGTAAGCGCAGTATTCCTTAAGATAGTCGGAATATTCGTTCCAAAGGGTACGCAAAACTACTATGAGACGCTCCAGGCGGTCTCGATGCTCTGGACGCATTTCACGCTGATAATGATCTACAAGACCGTCGTTCAGATCGGCATAAAGAAAGAGAGCCGCGTGACCGCTGCTCTGATAATCGCAGCATTCCCCGCATTCACTCAGATGTCTGCATCGATCAACAACGATATCCTTTCGATCCTTTTGTTCTTCACGGGATTCTATTTCGGCATTAAGTGGTTCCAGGAAGGAACCTGGAAGAACATTATCTTCGCAGGTTTAGCGGTCGGTTTCGGCATGATGACTAAGCTCTCCGTCGGCATGATCGCGTTCCCCGTCGGATTCCTTTTCATCGTTAAGCTCATCAAGGATCTGATGAACAAAGAAGACAAAAAAGCAGGGAAGAAGTCATTCCTCCAGCTTGTCGTATTCGGCGTTATCTGCGCACCTCTGGGACTCTGGTTCCAGGTCAGGAACTTCATCAAGTTCCGCGTGCCGCTCACTTATGTTTTGAGGTCTGACAACATCTATCAGGACGTCAGCAAATATACTCCCATTCAGAGGATATTCGGTTTCTACGGATTCCCGATCGAAGACTTTTTCATCAATCTCGGATCTGACGGCGAGCAGGATTACAACATCTTCATCGCACAGGTAAAGACTGCGCTTTTCGATGCTGAAAACTGCAGGGACGATTTCGCGATGAGCATGGCAGGATACGCGCTCCTGCTGGTTTTCCTGATCCTGATAGTGATCTCCGTAATCGGCTTCATCTACGCGGTAATTACGCTCAAAAAGAGGAAGAACCTTTGGGAAGAAATGTCCATGATCGTTCTTGCTGTAGTGCAGACGGCATCGGTCATTTCGTTCTCGCTGCAGTTCCCTCACATCTGTTCCCAGAACTTCAGATACAGCACGCCGTTCCTGCTCTGCGGCACGGTATTCCTTTTGAGGGCGGGAGACATAAAGATACCGGGCACCAAAGACGGAGCTTCTGCGAAGTTCATCAGGGGCCTCGCGGCAGCTTTCCTGATATTCGCGATCCTTTTCTACACGATACTGTGGACATATGTTAAGGGCGAAGTTACTGTAGTTGCGCCCACGTGACAGCGGAATGAGAGGGGGGACAGGAAATGGCAAAGATCAAGAACAAGAGAAACAAAAAGAGAGTCAAGCTTTTCAAGAAGGTCAGGCACAACAGTTCCTGGGGAACGCTTGGAATCCTTCTGTTTGTTAATGCGCTTTTCATAAGCTTTGTTTTTATCTTTGGAGGCATTTTCTGCGATTACCTGCTCGATATAAAAGTCGACGCGGATTATGGCGGATTGCTCAGTCAGGCGCGCTTATATGAGAACGCTAATGAAAACAACGGATATATGGAATATCTGGAAAAAAGCGACCTCGAATTTATCGTCAGGGACAGCTCGGGCAACACTATTTACCAAAAGGGCAGGAACACATGCAGCGAAGAAGGCGGCATCATCGAAGTTTTCAACGGATCACAATCGCGAAAGATCTATAAAGATACAGAGTACGGATTATTCGAGGCCAATCCGAAAACCCGGAAAATTAAATATGATGCTATCCGTGCCATTCAACTTGCACTTGACGAAAACAACGTAAAGCTTACGCAAGGTAACAGTATAAGGCTTCCGGTATGGATAGGCATACGCATAAACGGCGGAAACCAGGAGTTTATCGGCAAGGCATATTTCACTTTTAATACCGATAAGGAAGTCAAGGTTGTCGGAAGCTTAGTAGCTTCGTTTATAACCATAATATTGGTTGCGTTTATGATCCTGATCGTATTTGTGGTCCGCAGCATCATCAACTTCAACAGAGTAATCAGGCTCTTCTATGCAGATCCCATCACGGGCGGCCATAACTGGATGTGGTATGTAACAAACGGCGATGAGATGCTTCAGTGCAGAAAGTTCAAGAAGCAGAGCCTGGCGGTAGTAAACATCACTTTCGTTAATTACAGAAATTACTGCCTGTGCCACTCCATTCAAGAAGGTGAAGAGATTCTCGTTAAGTTAAACAGATCTTTGGCTGCCCAGGTAAGAGGCTTTGAGAAGTGCGCTCACACCACAATGGAAAACTTTGCGCTTCTTCTTTTCTTCGACAGCGAGGAAAACATCACCAAGAGGCTTCAGACCATGATGGACGTGCTCCAGAATACCGATAAGGATCACAACTTCATCTTTGAGGCCGGAGTCGACATAATCAGGCCTGAGGTAAACAGCAGCGGCGTCATAGTCAGGCGGACCGAATGCAGCATCGAAAAGGCTTACAACAATGCATGCACAGCCATTACGGCTCAGGGTGAGACAGATCCGGGCGGAGTATTCATCTTCGATGAAAAGCTCCTTGAGCAGCAGCGCTGGTTCGATATTGTTCAGGAGCATCAGATGAAGGCCATTGCGAATAACGAATTCGAGGTCTATTACCAGCCTAAATACGATCCGAAGACATTAGAGCTCAAAGGCGCGGAAGCCCTCATCAGATGGAATTCTCCCGAGTACGGTTTTGTTTCTCCCGGAAGGTTTATCCCCATCTTCGAAAAGAACGGCTTTATCACCGAGATAGACCACTACATGATCTGGCATGTTGCCGCTAACCAGAAGATGTGGCGCGACATGGGATACAACGTCGGCTGCGTTTCAGTAAACGTTTCCAGAGCGCATTTCGCCGAAAAGGACCTTGCCATTCAGATCAGGGACATGGTCGATTCAGTCGGATGCCCGCATGAACTGCTTGAGATCGAGCTCACCGAGAGCGCGTTCTTCGATGACCAGAATGCCATGATCGAGACCATCAAGGCCCTTAAATCATTCGGTTTCAAGGTTTCCATGGACGACTTCGGCGCAGGGTATTCCTCGCTCAATTCACTTAAGGATATGCCGCTCGACGTTCTCAAGCTTGATGCCGGATTCTTCAGAGGCGATAAGGTCGGAGAACGCGGTCAGATCGTTGTTTCAGAGACCATCAAGCTTGCAAAGAGCCTCCACATGAAAACAGTTGCGGAAGGCGTTGACGAGAAAGAACAGGTCGATTTCCTTGCAAGCCAGGGCTGCGATCTTATCCAGGGTTACTATTTCGCAAAGCCCATGCCTAAGGGTGATTATGAAGCCAGACTTACAAGGACGGCTGCTCCGGCTGTTCCTGCTGAACCGGTTGTACCTGTCGTTTCTGAAGTGCCTGCTGCGCCTGCACCTGCTCCTGTCGCTCCTGCAACGCCTGCACCGGCTGTTCCCGTGGTGCCCGCAGCACCTGAGATACCGGCAGAACCGGCTCCCGCAGCGCCTGAAGCTCCTTTAGAGGGAAATAACGGAATTACAGAGAACCCTTCTTAAAGACGGTCATCATCTCATTAGTAAGACTGAACTGATCGGGCTGAAGCTCGACTTCTTCGCGCGTTCGCCACTCTGCGATCTTGAGCTCTGATTCGTCCATCTTTATCTTGTCGTCACCGTCAACGTCGCAGAAGAAACCAACGAGAAGGTCATCTACGATGCCCCACGGCTGTGACTTGTAATAGCGGATATTCTTGACCTTGAGGCCTGTCTCTTCCATGACTTCGCGTGCAACTGTCTCTTCGAGTGTTTCACCGATCTCAGTGAATCCAGCGACGAGCGCGAAATGCGCAAAGCCCGTTCTGTATTTCGTTACGAGGATCTTATCGCCGTTGGTCACGCCGACGATAACAGCAGGCATTATCTTCGGATAGATGACGTTTCCGCACTCGCAGCGCAGAGCTCTTTCTCTGCCGTCGAGGCGGGTCTCTTTTCCGCACTTTCCGCAGAACTTGTTGTTGCGGTACCAGTGTGCGAGATGAAGTCCGGTGTAGATCGCAAAGGCCATGTATTTCTCTGCAAATCCTTTGCTGCGAAGCGTTCTGACGTTGATGTATTCAAAGCCTTCAGAAACGTTCTCAGGCGTTACGACATTGCGGTACAGGAAAAAATCCTTGTCGTTATCGACGGTGAAAAGAAAGACCAGTTCTTCATCAGAGACGTTCTTAAGATCTGCTTTATGAGGAAGAACTTCTCCTTTTATCAGCAGGTCGTTTTCGCTGAAAGAAAGGATGAAGCTGTTTTCGTCAGGCCGTTTTGAAGGATCAAACCGGTTATTTAATCTGTGCGGATATATGTCCTGGATCATTTGATCACCACCGTTCCGTTAAGTCCGTCCACTTCGACAATATCTCCTGTCTTGAGGACTGTCGTCGCGTTGCCGCAGCCTACGACCGCGGGGATACCGAATTCCCTTGCGACGATCGCAGCGTGCGAAAGAGGCGCGCCGATATCAGTAATTATAGCGGAAACTTTGGGGAATACTCTCGTCCATCCGATATTTGTCGCGCTTGTTACGAGGATCTCGCCCGTCTCGATCGTGTCGATCAGGTCGATACTCTCGATCACGCGCACTTTGCCCGTAACTTTGCCTGCAGCGCCCGGGAAACCTTTAACGTCAGAAGACACGCTGACATCGCTCCCGCTGCAGTAGAAATCGTTCCTGCGGTGAGGATCGTTTATCCATTCGTCAGGATCGAATCTTCCGATAATTATGTTCGGGAAAGCAGGGCGCGAAAGGTATCTTTCGTAGTTTGTTTTTCTCGCGGGAATATTTGCGAGCACAGATCTGTCACCGCCTGAAAGAGCGATCGCTTCTCTGATATAGAGCATGAAGACATCGTTGCCGATGCCGTTTGCGCGTCCCAAAGCAAGGAGCCATTCGCGAAGGACGCACATGCACCAGACGCCCTTTGCGCGGATCTCTTCGCGGAAAGCGTTCGCACCGCGGAAGCTTTCGATCATCTTGCGTACGCGCTTTGCTTTGCCCTGATTTTCCTTGCAGTAGCTTTCAAGCGCTTCCTCAAATTCACGCTCGCTCTTAGTTTTCAGATCGTGCGCGCTGATGCCCTGAGTCTTGTAATCTTCGATCGCTTTTGTTAAGTAACCGGGATCTTCGTACGGGTGTATCTCGCTCAGTTCCATCTCGTTAACGGAACGCTGGCCGCACGTGTTCATGAACTCTTTTTCGGTTATCTTTCCGCTGATGACGTCTTCAAGATAAAGCAGCGGCTTCATGCTTTCTATGATGCCTAAACATCCGCCTAAAAGGCCTTTTGCGGTTTCTTCGCCGACAAGTTTTTCGAGTTTTCCGCGTGTCTTGAAAAGCGGAACCATCTTCATTCCGCTCGATGCCATAATTGCGCTGAGGCCGTCGACGAGCTTGGGGATCAGCACGTCTTGGCCGTATCTGTATAATTCTTCATTGGTATTAAGTTTTCTGATCTCACTGATGAGACCTCTTGAGATCTCGGGAAGAGTGCGTACCATTTCGAGCTTCTGTGCTTTGCTCAATTTAGACTTGCGGCCCTTCGCTTTGCCGCCTGTCAAAAGCTGGAAAAGGTTCTTCTTAAACTTCTTTCCGTCGAAAGGAAATACCGGTACTGTCTTGCCTTCGGGAAGGATACCGACGAGGTCTTTTACCGCGCAGTAGGCCTTTTCCTCTTTCGTTCCCATTGCGATGAGCATCGCGCAGAGGACGCTTACGTTCATGTACGCCTGGCCGTCGATCGAATCCAGCCAGCAGGGGAGACAGAGCACGTTGTTGATCTCTTCCAATACGCTGAAAGTCATGGGAGTCAAAGGCTTCATGAAGATCTCTCCGACGTTTGTTTTCGTGAGAAGGAATTCGCCCGATCTGCTTCCGTTGATGAGATAATTGTCGGGATCGAAACGCTTGAGGGTGGTGATCGGACGCGCCTGAAGGATGTAGAGTTTTCCTTCTGAAATTGCCCATTCGATGTCAACTTCACAGCCGTATTCGGATCTGATCCTGCTCGCATATTTATAAAGACCGCGTGCGTGTTTCTTCATCACATCGCTTCCCGAATACGCATATTTGAGAGCGTTGATCCTGAATTCCGAAGCGTTCTTCTGACCTGAAACGAGAGCTTCTCCTTCGCCTTCTACGAAGTTGCCGACCATCTCGCGGCTGCTTCCCGTAATAGCATCGGCAGTGAACAGAACACCTGCATATTCAGGTTTTACGAAACGCTGAATCACCACAGCGATTTCGCTTGCGGCAACGTTTGAATTGGAAAGATATTCCTTTACGCGCGAATTGTCAGCTGATCCCGTGACGGTCCTGATCACTTTTGCAAGATCAGCTTTTATAACATCCGTAACTGTTTCATACTGGCCTGCGAAAGAGTTGTCCGAGCCGTCTTCATTGAGCGCAGACGAACGTACTGCATAGGTGTACTTATCCGATAAAGACGCAATAGCAGTACGCACTTCTTCATTGTCAGGATCTGTGCCCGCTGTTACGACAAGACCTTCAGGGACGGGAAGCCCCATCCTTGTCATGCGGATCAGTGATGCGCCTTTGCCTCCGCAGCGTGAAAGCACCTCGTCCGGCGCGCTTTCGAATCTGTAAACGGATCCCATGTCAGCCCTCAATGTCAGGAAGCAGCAGATCGATCCTTAAGTCGATGTAATGCTTGAGCTGCCTACCTTTTTCGATATCGATGCCCATGCCGCTCTTGATGTCGTCCTTGCGGTATATGATCAGCTGCATCATGGTGGACATCTCGTATGCGATGAGTCTGCACTCTTTGTCGGTCTTGGTGCCGTTGAAGTGCTCTTTAACATAGCCGTAGCTGAACGATTCTTCAGACAGGTCGCGCTCGAAAACGACCAGGCTCGTAATGGCTTTGGTCAGCTTGTAGTTTTCTATCAGGAACTTCGCAACGAGGTAGTGGAGTTTCTTGAGCTTTTCCTTGGGTGAACTGTCCGAAGCAACTATCTTTGCGACAAGCTTGTCGTGGAGGGCCTCTTTATATTTTCTGTGAAACACCTCGTAGATAAGGTTCTCGCGGGACCCGAAGCAGTAGTTGATCATGGCGGCCTGCATGCCGGATTCCTCCGCTATCTGCCTGGATGTGACCTTAAAGGGGTCGTCGCAGTTCACGATCAGTTTCTCCGTTGCCGCTATGAGTTTTTCTTTTGTTATCTCGGTCTTAACTTCTTTTTGCATGGTGTCAGCCTCGGTTATTAAACATGTTTAATAAAGGTTAACACCCCTTGGTGGTCATGTCAACGGCAGGTGATCAAAGAGTGTACAGTCCCAGTTAGTGTCCCACTTTTTAATAAATCTGAGACAGTTACAGGGGATGAGGACTGTTCAAAAGGTGGAAAACTCAGTATCCCATCTCTTTGAGCTCGCTTACGACTCCGACATAGAAAGGGACGATGTCACTGACTTCCGTATCGGAAGAGGGAGCTCTTTTGGTGAATCTCCTGCGTCTCATGTCAACGACGTCGGCGTGTGAAATACCGCGTTTCCTGGTGGAAGTGCGGATGCCTCTGAAGTTGGCCCAGTGCATTGAATCAGTGGAGACCAGACCGTCGTTGTCGCCGTCAAATCTGCGGACGATGGGATGTGTAATGCAGAACATCGAATCCGAAAAAGCGCCCTTGACCTTGAAGCCGTAGCTCTGGCAAAGGATATCTGAAGGCGTGGGATTATCGATGTTGAACTGCTCTGCAGTCTTCGTGGTGAGGATATCGAAGCACGCGTAGCAGTCAGGATGCTTGTCACCCAAGATCCACATCCAGATGTCTGTGCCTTTGGCGGCAGCTTTTACCATCCACTTGGGAGCGCGCATGAAAAAATCTACAGTCTTTGAACCGTGGTGTGGAGTATCGATCGTGGTGATCGAAGCGATCTTGTCGGCGTAACCGTGGCTGGCGAGCCATCTTGATTCAAGTCCGCCTTTTGAATGAGCGAGGATATTGACCTTTGGAGCTCCGGTAAGTTTCAGTACTTCATCCAGGCTCTTTGCGACGGTCATGGCATTGCCTTCGACTGAGCCCACGGCATCCTGATGTCCGTAATAAACATTTGCACCGCGGGACTCTAGCGCTTTGGGGATCCTGCCCCAGTAACACAGGTGTTTTCTGTCACGGAAGCCCATTCCGTGCACCATCAATAACGGATACTTTAAACAGCAATCGTCACTCATAAAATAATCTCCCCTTAGGTTTCCGGCCTATATGGGGAGAATAACACGGTATTGTATAATGTTCAATACTGAATTTTGTTTAAGAGTGCTTTTCCTTAGAATTGCCCTAATTATCAGATGGCTACATCCTTAGCCGGTTTGATCGAATCTATCTCGCTCTTCATGCTCAGTTTCAGATTACGGATATCAATGTCATTCTGAATATCCAGGAAGTAGCGGTCAGAGACGCCAAAATACTTTGCAAGACGCAGCGAAGTATCAACGGTGATCTTCCTGTCATCGCTTAGTATTGCCTGTATCCTGGAAACAGGAACATGGATCTCTTTAGCCAATTTATAAGCCGAAATGTTCAACGGCTTCATGAAATCTTCTCTGAGTATTTCGCCCATAGAAGGGGTGGAAATATAATGATCGACCATAGCGTGTAACCTCATATTTATAAATTTCCGACTGTTTGTGCTCCGTTAATGATAGTCAACAATCCCTACATCATAAAAAGCGTTCTTATCTTTAATCGAAAAACAAATCCTATATTGATCGTTGATACGAATGCTGTATTGCCCCTCTCTATCTCCATGAAGTGCTTCAAGATGATTTCCGGGAGGGACTTTCAGATCCTCCAAACATCCTGCATTACTAATCAAGATCAGTTTTCTAAGTGCGATTCTTTGAATATCACCAGGGAGCTTCTTTGAGAAAACCTGATTGTAGATCTTCTCAGTTTCTTTATCTGAAAAGCTCTTTATCATATGAGCAAATTATACCCGCGTTGCGTGTATATGTCAAACGGGTATATAGTGCTTCAGAATGCTTTGGGAGAAGACTTTCCCAATACCTTAAGTGCCACAAAAGCTACAGCCAGACCGATCGTGGTTACCGCAAGGCTTACGATGAGCATGAAGTGGGGACCCCTGATATCGAGCAGGCGGCCGCAGATGAGGCTTGAGAAAACGCCGCCAAGCGTGATCGAGCAGTTGATATATGCCTGGCCTTTGAC
>Ga0265300_10003580_pt1 | contig 12715 bp, 7 predicted proteins | sample AusTroGonzalo_MG_FD_193482 | JGI IMG/M metagenome (GOLD analysis project Ga0265300, IMG submission 193482) | Bovine rumen microbial communities from tropical cattle in Woodstock, Queensland, Australia - Gonzalo_03 | ecosystem: Host-associated > Mammals > Digestive system > Stomach > Rumen ... | reverse complement strand
GTGCTGCTGGCCGGCATGCTGCTGATCAACATCCTTCCGCAGATCATGTGGGTGGGCATCCTCCTTTTTGCCGCAACCACGCTTTTCAGCTTTGTGACGCTGCCCGTCGAGATCGACGCCAGCCGGCGTGCCGTTGCCTGGATGGAAGAGAAAGACATCGTCGATCCTTCGAACCAGGAAGCGGCCCGCGGTGCCCTGCGCGCAGCGGCCTATACCTACGTCATCGCAGCGCTCAGCTCGCTGGCGTCGCTCATTTATTACCTTTCCATCTTCTCCGGACGCAGAAACTGACAACCGACCATGAAACGAATTCTCCTTTCCCTGCTGGCCCTCGCCCTGCTCCTTCCCGTTCAGGGACAGAACGCACTGCGCGGCAAGCGTTTCACTGAAAACGAACAACTCAATCATTTTCCCCAGGGCATCGTCAAGCCCTCGCCTTTCGTGCTCGGATTCGAAGGGCAGACGCTCCGTTATTCCGTGGGACGTGACGCCTACGCCTATTCCCTCAAGACGGGAGTCACCACGCCCGTGGAGTTCTCCTTCGGCCGTTCCCCGATGTCGCCCATGCAGCGGACCGGCGCGGGACCCCGTGAAGAGATGGTGCCGGGCTGGGTCAATCCCACCTGGTCGCCCGATTCCACGAAGATCGCCTTCACGCTGGACAATGACCTTTATTCGATCGACGTCAAATCGAAGCATGTCACCCGCCACACCTGGGACGGCAGCGAGCTGATCCTCAACGGCTACGCCTCCTGGGTCTATTACGAGGAGATTTTCGGCCGTCCGTCGCAGTACAGGGCTTTCTGGTGGTCGCCCGACAGCAAGGTCATCGCCTACTTCCGTTTCGACAATACGCAGGTGCCGATGTTCCCCATCTATTCGCCCAAAGGGCAGCATGGCTCGCTCAACCAAACGCGCTATCCCAAGACCGGCGACCCGAACCCGGAGGTAAAACTGGGCTTCGTCTCCGCGAATGGGGGAGAGACCGTCTGGGCCGACTTCGACCCGAAAGAGGACCAGTATTTCGGCACGCCCTTCTGGAGCGGCGACGGTACCAAGCTGATGGTCAGCTGGATGGACCGTGCACAGGATAATTTCCAGCTGTATTCGGTCACGCCGGCTACCGGCAGCAAAGTCATGGTGTACAAGGAGCACCAGGACAGCTGGATCGACTGGATGGACGGCATGCTCTTCTCGAAGGAAGGCATCTACATCGTCCGCGACTTCAGCGGCTGGCAGCAGATTTATTTCCTGTCCTACGACGGCAAGAAGTTCGAGCAGCTCACCACGGGTGAAAACTGGAGCGTCAACCTGCTCAAGGTCGACAAGAAACATCTCTATTTCACGGCCAAGCGGGAAGCGACCACGCGTGTGGACATCTACCGGGTGAACCTCCGCAACAAGGAGCTGCAGCGTCTTTCCTACGGGCCGTACAATTTCGCTGGCGTGCAGATTTCAGAGGACGGCCAGTACGTAGTGGCGCAGGCCTCCAACTATCAGACCCCCACGCAACTGGTGCTGATTTCCGTGCCCGCATCGGGCAACGTCAATCCTGCCAAACATGTCAAGGTCCTCTATGATACGAAAGGGGAGAAGTTCGACGAATACGCCATCGCCATGCCCGAGCTGGTCTATGTCACGACCCGTGACGGCCTGCGCATTCCCGCATCCGTAACCTGGCCGGTCGATTTCGACAAGAGCAAACGCTATCCCGTGAAAGTCAATATCTACGGCGGTCCCGACAATCCGCAGGTTCGCGAGGCCTGGCGGGGTCTGTCGATGGGCAACCAGTGGTGGGCCAACCACGGCGTGATCCAGGTGACGCTCGACAACAGGGCAGGCGGCCACTTCGGCAAGAAGGGCCTCGAGGAAGTCTATCGCAACCTCGGCATTCTGGAACTGGATGACTTCTGCGACGGCATCGACTACTTCCGCAAGATGTCGTTTGTGGCAGAAGACAAGATCGGTGTCGAAGGCTTCTCCTTTGGCGGCACGATGACCGCGCTCTGCGTGACGGAAGGGAACGAGCACTTCCAGTACGGCATCGCCGGCGGCGGTGTCTACGACTGGAGCCTCTACGACACGCACTATGCCGAGCGCTACATGGACCGTCCGCAGGACAATCCGAAAGGCTACCAGCGCACGCGCGTGGTCGACCGCGTAGGGAACTACAAGGGCGACGACTCCAACATGCTGCGCATCACCCATGGCACGGGCGACGACAACGTCCACTTCCAGAACACCCTCCAGCTGATCACCCAACTCCAGACCGACCACAAGGACTTCGAACTGATGATATACCCCGACGGCATGCACGGCTACCGCGGTGACCAGGGCATGCACTCATCCATGCAGGATTACAAGTTCTGGTACCGCTATCTGCTGAACCAGCCTCTCCCGGACATCCTGGTCGACTACTTCAAGAAGAAGTAGCGTGGCACGCAGGTGCCTGCTAATCAGCTAGATAAACGAAATCGGTTGCGTATTTTGACGCAACCGATTTTCGTTAAAGCGCTGAGCGACAGCGATGTGGCTGCCACGGGTCAGTCGGGCTGGCTGATGGTGCGGGCGATCTTCTCGATGTTGAGGCTGCGGGCCGAGGCGTCGATGATGTCCTTGTAGATGCCGCCTTTCTTGTAGGCTTCGTCCGGATGGCCGGATTCTTCCACGCGGCCGGTCCTCAGGGCGTAGACCATCTCGCTGTCGATGATCTGGGAGATGCTGTGCGAGATGATGATGACGGTACGGTCTTTCTTGATGGCGTCGATGCTGTTCTTGATCTGCTCGGTGGCGACGGCGTCGAGGCTGGCGGTCGGCTCGTCGAGGAAGATGATGGGCGGATTCTTGAGGAACATGCGGGCGATGGCCACGCGCTGCTGTTGTCCGCCCGACAGGTCTGAGGCCTTGTTCTCGAACTTCTTGGGAAGTTCCATGATCTGGTCCAGGAGATGGGCTTTCCGGGCCGCTTCGACCACTTCTTCGTCCGTTGCGTCGGGCTTGCCGTAGCGGATGTTCTCCGCGATGGTGCCGTCGAAGATGTGGTTCTTCTGCAGCACGAGACCGATGTGTTCGCGCAGGTAATGTGTGTCGTATTCCTGCAGGTCCACGCCGTCGAGCAGGATCCGGCCGCTCTGCGGTTCATAGAACTTGTCGAGCAGGTTGACGATGGTGCTCTTGCCGGCGCCCGAGAGTCCCACCAGGGCCGTGATCTTGCCCGGCTCGATGGTCATGTTCACGTCGAAGAGGGCCTGGTTGCCGTTGGGATAGGTGAAATTGACATCCGTCAGTTCGAATTTGCCGTGGATCTTCTCGGGACGGTAGCTGCCGGATGGTTCGATGTCCTCTTCGGAGTTCAGGATGCTGAAGAAGCCTTCGGCATAGATGAGCGCGTCGTTCACGTCGTCGAAAATGCGCTGCAGCTGCGTGATCGGGGCGATGACGTTGCTGAAGAGCATCACGTGGTACATGATTTTACCGATGGTCATGCCCGGATACTCCTTCAGCACCAGATACGCCGTCAGGATGATGACCAGCACGGTGCCTACCTGCTTGACAAAGCCCTTGAGACCGTTGTAATAGAAGGCCACCTTGCGGGTCTTGATCTGGTTTTCGGTCACCTGGTTCTGGATGTCCAGCTGCTTCTGGGCTTCGATCTTCTCGCGGTTGAAGCTCTTGATGACGTTGATCGAGTCGATGATGTTCTTGATACCCTGGCTCTTGGTTTCCAGATGTCCGCGCATCTCGCGCCGCCAGCCCTTGAGCCGTTTTGCCTGCCGGTAGGTAATCCAGAAATAGATCGGCACGATGCCCAGCGCCACAAGGCCCACATACACGTTGGCCGCGAACATCAGGATGAGGGCCAGCAGGGCGGTGGTAAAGAGCGGCAGCAGGTCGATGAAGAAATTCTGCACGGTGCGCGACAGCGAACTTACGCCCTGGTCGATACGGGCCTGCACCTTGCCGGTGGCGTTCTCATCCGTATTGAAATAAGCCATCTTGAAAGTCAGTACTTTTTCGATGACGGCCTGGGAGAGGTCACGCGACACGAAGATACGCATCCTTTCACCGAAGAAGTTCTGGGCGAAAGTGATTACGGCCGACAGGATCTCCTTGCCCAGCAGGACGATGGAGATGATGGTCATGATGCGCGCTGCCTGGGCCCAGGTAAAGTTGGTGCCGATCAGGGCGTTGATGGCATCGACCGTCTTGTCGAGCACGATGGCGTTGACCTGCGCCATCAAGGATCCCACCAGCGTGAGGATCAGCGTAATGACCACCAGCCACCTGTAGGGCTTGACAAAAGGGCTGATGTTCTTGAAGAGTTGGAAGAGGTTCATATTTCAAAATCGAAAGAGGCCTGGGACCATTGGTGGTACGGGCGGTGGAAGTCCATCAGAAAACGGATGACGTCGTCGGTGTCGTCGGTGATTGAGAGGATCAGGTTGCTGTACCGGCCGCGGACCTGCATCTCCTGCAGCAAAGGATAGAGGGGGACCTCATCCGTGTAGTATTTCTTGTCCAGGAAAATCATCGGGCTGGCGTAGCCAAGGGTCTGGTAGTGGTTCTGGGCCGCGTCCTGGAAGATTTCCTGGAACGTGCCGGCGCTGCCCGGCGTGAAGATGATGCCACCTTTGGGAAGGGAGATGACAAGGTTTTCCCGCACGCTGTTGTCGAAGAACTTGGCAATCTGCGAGGCGAACGGGGTTGCGGGTTCATGCCCGTAGTACCAGGTGGGGATGCCAAGGCTGTGGTACTGCGGGTCGCGGGGATATTTGTCCATCACCTGCCAGGCCGTGGTAAGCCAGCCCTTTTCCCGGAAAGTGGGTGTGGGGGCCAGGATGGAAAGGGCATCCTCCACTTCCGCATCGCTGCGTCCCGCCATCCAGGCGCCCAGGTGTACGGCTTCCATGATGCCGGGACCGCCGCCGCTGATCATCAGCTTGCCGATTTCGGTGAGCCGCTTGCTGATGTCGACGATCTGGTGGTAGATCGGATCCGTCCGCTTGACGGCGTGTCCGCCCATCACGGCGACAATGTCCTTCTCATCATAGTCTTTGACAAACTGGTCGAGGGCGCAGGCGATGGAATGGTCGTGCAACCCGCGGCAGAGCGTCTCCTTGACGTCGCTGCTCTCCTTGCCGTGCGCCATGTAGCGGTCGTAGACGATGGTGTCGTAGCAGGTATAGTAGGTTTCATGGTAGCCCGGCTTGTAGTGCAGATAGAGCGTCTGGGCCGTGTAGAGTTTGTTGAGAAACACCTTGTACGGCATTTTTACACGGGGAAAGACGATACAGGCCTCGTCCATGGCATAATACATCCGGGGCGGGAAGATGCAGCCCATGAAAAGACAGTCTTCGAACTTGTAGTTTTCGAGCGGGAAACCGCATTTCTCGAAATTGATGGCCTGGAAGGCGCAATGGCGGATGGTCTCGTTGTGGGAAAGCAGTTGCCGCAGGGCGAACAACTCAGTGACCTCGGTGTAATTCTCTCTCATGGTTGGCAGATAATCAATACTTTTTCATGGTTGAGGCTGGTGGCGAACACGTGGCGCGTGCCACCGCCGGCGATGCCCAGGCGTTTCCGCAGTTCATCGGTCGGTATCGGAAAGTTCAGCGCCGTCAGCTCCAGGCGGTCGAAGCGCCGGCCCAGTTCGCGCCGGGCGGCATTCCCCCAGAGAAGCACTTCTTCGACTTCAAAACATTTTCCGGGGAATCCGGCGACGGGTTCGTCGGCCGTATAGAGATGGGTGCTGGGCGCCAGCTTGGCAGTGCCGAAGCGTTCCGACAGCAGACGGAAGGCACCGGCTTTCCGCAGCACTTTGGCGGGCTGCAGCAGATAGCGTCCGACTGCCGTGGCATAACGGACCCGGGCGGCATTCTCTTCTTCTGGGGTAAAGGAGAACCGGACTGGACCGTCGGCCGCGACAATCAGCGGCGATTGTCCGGCTTGCGCTGCCGCCAGCAGGACGAGCAGTTCCTTGACTTCTCCGTCGGCGCCCAGGACATGCAGTTCCCGGGTCTCGGGCAGCTGTGCCAGCGTGCGGCTAATGTCGGCCATGGGCGAGAGCTTGGCCAGCACGCGGTCGGCCCGGCTCAGCAACAGGTCTTTGATTTCCAAAAGATTCGGCTCGCAGTCTGCGATGTCATATACGCGCCGGGCGGCTTTGTCGCGCCGGGCCGGATCGAGATAGATCAGGTCGAAACGGCCTTCCGTCTGCTGCAGCCATTCGATGCCATCACCTTCATGCACCTCGATGGCAGCATCCAGGACTGCAAAGTTGTGGCGGGCCGCGGCGCAGAGTTCCGGATTCCGCTCGCAGTAATGCATTTCCGCGGCACGCCGGCTGAGCGCCCAGCTGTCCACGCCCAGGCCGCCGGTCAGATCGGCGATCCTGCTTCCGGCAGGGACGAATGCCTGCTTGTAGCGCGCGGTTTCTTCGGAACTGCACTGTTCGAGGGAAAGCGTGGAGGGATAGTCGAGTGCGGGATGTGCGTACCAGGCCGGTACTTTTTCGCGCAATTTCCGGCGGCCGGCGATGGTCCGGGCCGCCCTTCGCACGTCGATTTCCGGCCAGCGGTCTGCCGCGAGCAGCAGCCCTGCCGGATCCTCGCCTTCATGTTCCAGCACGAAACGGATGAAATTTTCTTCGTTCATCTTTACAAAGTTATCGCATTTTTCTTAACTTTGAAAGATTAAAGATCAGAACTATGGCAAATTATAATGAAGTGGCCAAAACTTGGCTGACCAACCATTTCGATGTGGAAACCCAGCGCGAAGTGCTGGAAATGATGAAGAGCAACCTGAAAGCTCTGGAAGATGCATTCTACCGCACACTGGAATTCGGCACCGGCGGCCTGCGCGGTGTCATGGGTGCAGGAACCAACCGGATGAACCGTTACACCGTCGCCATGGCCACCCAGGGACTTGCCAACTACCTCAAAAAGAATTTCACGGACCAGAAAATTTCCGTTGTCATTTCCTACGACAGCCGCAACAGCAGTCAGCTGTTCGCCAAAGTGTCGGCCGGCGTGCTGATGGCCAACGGCATCCATGTCTATATCTTCGATAACATCCGTCCTACGCCGGAGCTCAGTTTCGCGATCCGGCACCTGGGCTGCAAAGCCGGCATCATGATCACGGCTTCGCATAACCCCAAGGAATACAATGGCTACAAGGTGTTCTGGGAGGACGGCGCCCAGATCATCGCGCCGCACGACAAGAACATCATCGAAGAAGTCGGCAAGATCACGTCGATGGACCAGGTGAAGTACGATGAGAACTGCTTCCCGCAGGGCATCGGCGCCGAAGTCGACAAGGCCTTCCTCGACAGCCAGCTGTCGCTGCTGCTCTCGCCGGAAAGCATTGCGCGCCACCACGACATGAAGATCGCCTACACGCCGCTGCACGGCACGGGTGTCCGGCTGGTTCCGGCAGGCCTGAAGCAGGCAGGTTTCACGAATATCTACCATGTGGACGCGCAGGATGTGAGCGACGGCAACTTCCCGACCGTCGTCTCCCCGAACCCGGAAGAACCGACGGCCATGCGCATGGTGATGGAGCGTGCCGACGCCGTGGGCGCCGACATCGCGCTGGGCACCGATCCTGACGCGGACCGCGTTGGTGCCGCTGTCCGCAACGATAAGGGCGAACTGGTGCTCCTGACGGGCAACCAGATTGCCACGATCGTGACGAACTACATCCTGACGCGCTGGCACGAGCTGGGCAAGATCAACGGCAAGCAGTTCGTGGTGAAGACCATCGTGACCACCGACCTGCTGAAGCGGATCTGTGACAAATACGGCGTCGAACTCTTCGACGTCCTGACGGGCTTCAAATACATCGCGGAACTTCAGCATCGCTACGAAGGCGTGAAGGAGTTCATCTGCGGCGGCGAGGAGAGCAACGGCTTCAACGTGGGCTCGTTTGTGCGCGACAAAGACTCCGTGATCACCTGCTGCATGCTCTGTGAATGCGCGGCCTGGCTGGCCGACCGCGGCCAGTCGCTTTACGGCTATCTGCAGGAGATTTACGCCGAATACGGCTATTTCAAGGAGAGTCTGATCTCGGTCACAAAGAAGGGCAAGGATGGCATCGAGCAGATCCAGCAGATGATGGTCGACTTCCGGGCCAATCCGCCGAAGGAGCTCGCCGGTTCGCCGGTCGTGAAGGTCATCGACTACAACGAGCCTGAGAAGACGGGTCTTCCGAAGTCGAATGTCCTGCAGTTCTTCAGCGAGAACGGCTGCAAGGTGACGGTCCGTCCGTCTGGCACCGAGCCGAAGATCAAATTCTACTTTAGCGCCTGCGGCCCCGACGCCGACGCACTGAATGTCGCCCTGCGCGAGCAATTCTCCGCCTAGCATCGTGGCGCATACCTCGCTGATAATCAGCGTTCTAACGAAAATCGGTTGCGCATTTTTACGCAATCGATTTTTGAGATATCGTTGATAATCAGATGGTTATCTGCCACGTATAAAACCAATTTTGCACGATGAAAACCTACGAAGAAAAGATCGCCTGGCTGTTCAACCAATTTCCGTCCTACCAAAAAGTGGGGAAGGTGGCGTACAAGCCGGGCATCGAGACGATGGAGGCGTTTGATGCGGTGCTCGGGCATCCGCATCGGAAATTCCGCAGCATCCATGTTGCCGGGACGAACGGAAAAGGCTCGACCTGCCACATGCTGGCGGCCGGCCTGGCGGCCTGCGGCCTAAAAGTCGGTCTCTATACTTCGCCGCATCTGGTGGATTTCCGGGAACGGATGAAGATCATCGAAGGCGACCATTTCCGGATGGTGCCGAAGGAGTTTGTCGAAGCCTTTATCGATCGCTGGAATGATTTCTTTGTGGCGCATCAGCCATCGTTCTTCGAGATTACGACGGCGATGGCCTTCGATTTCTTTGCGGCCGAACAAGTCGACATCGCCGTCATCGAGACCGGCCTCGGCGGCCGCCTCGACTCGACCAATGTCATCACGCCCATCTTGAGCATCATCACGAACATCGGTCTCGAACACTGTGAACATCTGGGTTATACGCTCGAAGCCATCGCCGGCGAGAAAGCCGGCATCATCAAGCCGGGCGTGCCGGCCGTGGTTGGGGAGTTCCTGCCCGAGACGCGGCCGGTGTTCGAGGCGAAGGCTTCAGCCTGTGTAAGGGAGATTCCCGGTCAAGCCGGGAATGACGGGAAAGGACTGCTGACGTTTGCAGCTGAAGCGGCGCCCTGTCTGGAGTTGAAAGTAGCCGACCTCGATCTTCCGGGCGACTATCAGGAGCGTAATCTGTGTACGCTGTCTGCGGCCGTCGGCATCCTGCAGCCGATGCTGGACCTCGATCTGGACGCATTCCGCGAAGGTGTCTGTCATGCCGCCCGCAACACAGGGCTGCACGGCCGATGGGAGACGCTTCGCGAGGCCGATCCGGTGGCACACAAGGCGAAGATAGTCTGCGATACCGGCCACAACGCGCACGGCCTCCGCTGGGTGGCCGAACAGGTCGACCGGATCTCCTGCGATTACGACAACGTGTTCTTTATCATGGGCCTGGCTCGCGAAAAAGACGTCGACGCCATCGCGCCGCTCCTGCCGCGCAACGTCCAATACATCTGGACCCAGGCCTCCAGTCCCCGCGCCCTGCCGGCCGTCGACCTGGCCAACGCCATGTCCGACCACGGCCTCTCCGGCCGCGTCGCCTTCACCGTCGCCGCCGCCCTTGCCGAAGCCGACAACCTCGCCTCCGACAAAGACCTGATCTTCATCGGCGGCAGCAATTTCGTCGTCTGCGAAATAATATAAAAACCGAGGAGGATAGAGTAAATAAAAACAGGCATCTATTAAGGGTAGATGCCTGTTTATTGAGTCACCTTTGTTGTTCCTTATGAACTTGTGACAAAAGTAGGATTTCTTTTGTATACTTCAAAAAGAAAACGCAATTATTTATCGAAGACTTTCTTAACCAGCTCGATAGGATTGCCTTGCGGAGTGGCGGAGAAGGAGCAGTTGCGCTCGGACCACCATTTGTATTCGAAGTCTTTCATCGCTTCGAGCAACAGGTCGTAACGTTCGCCTTCCAACTTCTCGCCAGCCGTCGTGGCCGCCTTGACGGCCGCGAAGAACATCTCCCAGCGCGGCTTGTAATAGGTCTTCACCAGACCGGACCAGGAACGGTCTGCATAGTCCGTCAGCAAATTGCCCCGGTCGCCCCAGGTCGTCAGCAGATTGCGGGCATTGCTCTCAAAGAAGTCGGACTCCTCCGGCGTGGCGCCCCAGGCGCGCGCGTCAGCAATCCATTTGCCCACCAGGAAATAATCCTGCGAAGCCAGCAGCTCGTCGAGCGTGTCGAAGATGCCCAGCATCTCTTTCTCCAGGGAAGCCATCCCCTCTGTGTCGCCTTGCTCATACGCCGTCTTGTATTCGGCGAAACGCTGCTCGAACTGGTTGCTCAGCCACTGGCGTGTCAGGTTCACCAGGTCGAATTCGTAGGCAGAACCCTCGCCCTGAGCCGCCAGCATGTGTTCAATCACTTCGCGTAACTTCTCGTTCTCGTAGTTGAACCGCACGCTGGAGTGATAGGAAGTCGAGCGCTGGAACGAAGGCCGCAGGTTCATGATCGGGCTGTGGCCCGGCACCGAACGCTGGATGTAAATCTCGTCGAAGAGCTCCTTCCAGGCCGCACGCGCCTCGTCACTGTCCACGCCGGAGCGGCTCCAGGCCAGCTGCGCGGCATAGTCGTCGAGGTTCTGGTGCTGCGGGAAATTCCAGGCCTTCTCGAAAATGAACTGATACATGAACGGATTGCAGTCGAAGCCTTCCAGCGTCGAGCCCAGCCCCTTGAAGGACGGCCCGGCCTCGGCGAAGGCCCCCTCGATCAAATCGGAAACTTCCTTGATGTTGCCCGCCAGGAAAGTGTTGCCGCCAAAGTTGCCGAGGTAGCACCAGATGAACGGGATCCCGTAGTAACTCTGCGTCTTGCGCCAGACTTCCATCCGCTCGCAGTAATAGTCGAGCAGGATCGAATGCTCAGCCGGGTAGGAGGTCAGGAAGGCCTTCACTCGCTCGTCGGAATCGCCTTCAAACCAGTATTTCCGCTCGTTGTAGAAAAGCCAGGTCATCTGCAGCCAGGTCGCGTTGGGATCGGCAGCGGCCAGCGATTCGTAAACGCCGTGGCTCACGCGGCCCAGGTAGGCCGGATCCCAGCTCTTGGGAATCATCTCGTTGAAGATGTCGATGCCATAGACATGGTCGGTGCCGTAGATCGCAACTTCCTTTTCGAGGAAAAGTTTCTGGATCTCGGGGAAAAGCTTGTCTTCCGGATCGAGGAACCAGGGATAGTCTTCCAGCGCAAAGCCCGCCCAGTCGCTCATGCGTTCGATCTTCGCCTCGGGATAGATACGGCTGAGTTCCGGCGGAACGTGGCCGGCGAAGGCCGGCAGCACCGGTTTCATGTTGAGCTCACGCTCGCGGGCCACGATCTTCTTCTGCAGGGCTTCCTGCCCTTCGAGCCAGGATTTCGGCAGCGGGCCGCCCCAGCGGTCGATGTTCAGCATGCGGTGCCAGGGCAGGTGCGCAGGTCCGGTGAAATAGCTGCGGACCTCTTCGTCCGTCAGGCCCAGTTCCGTCCATACCTGGTACCACACGGATTCCTGGCCGGTGATGGCGAGCGGAAGGTTGATGCCGTTGAGGGCCATCCAGTCGATGAAGTATTCCCATTCCCGCCATCCCCACCAGGGCATCGTGTAGCCGTAGGTGCAGTAGTTCAGGAAGAAACGTTCCGGCACGCGTGCTTCCATCCGCACCGGCTCGTCGACGCGTGGCAGCGTCGTAGGCATCGTGCCCCTGTCCCAGGAGAACCAGCCGATGTTCACATGGCAGTAATATTTCAGGTAGTAGTTGAGGCCCACGGCCATGGAGTTGGCGTTGTTGCCACCGATGGCGATCTTGCGGCCTTCCATTCCGAGGGTGAAGAAGTCGCAGGTATCAGCCGGCAGGGTCTTGAAAGTGAAATTTTCGGCTTGGAACGGGATGATGCGGTTGGCCAGCGCGGCGGCGGCCTGTGCGTCGGGGGTCCCGTCATCGGCGGGCTTGCTGCAGCCGACAGTCAGCAGGGCCGACAGGGCCAGCGCAAAAACGAAGAGTTTTTTCATGGTTCAGGCGGTTTATCGGAACAGTTTTTCTATTTTTTCAACGATGCCGGGATCGGACGCATTGCCGACCAGGCTGGGTTTCAGGTAGTGGCATTTGTGCTCTTGCTGGAAGCGGGCCTGGCCGCCGCCGGTGATGTTCAGCATGGCCACGGCGTCGCGCGACAGCATGCCGGCCTCGAAGGCGTTGATCATGCCCTGGAGCGCCACGGCCGCGGCCTCATGGATGTCGATGCCCTCGGTCTCGAGGAAGAGCTGCTTCATGGCGGCAATGTCTTGATTGGTAGCACATTCTACGTCGCCGCCGGCATCCAGCAGGGCGTCGTAGACGCCGCCCCGCAGGCTGTACGGCGGCCGCCGGTTCGACAGCACCTTGGCGTCGATTTCCAGCGCCTGTACGCGGGCCTTCTCGTCGTCCATCGGCAGCAGCGGGCGGCTGGCGGCTTTCCAGGCGTCGTACATGGGCAGGAACGGCACGTTCTGCGACGGAAAGAGCCGCATCTTGTGGCTGCCGAAACGGCCGTCACCGATCAGGCGGAGGTTGGCTTCCCACGCGGCGATGGTGCCGGTGCCGGAA
>Ga0265300_10003574_pt1 | contig 12735 bp, 11 predicted proteins | sample AusTroGonzalo_MG_FD_193482 | JGI IMG/M metagenome (GOLD analysis project Ga0265300, IMG submission 193482) | Bovine rumen microbial communities from tropical cattle in Woodstock, Queensland, Australia - Gonzalo_03 | ecosystem: Host-associated > Mammals > Digestive system > Stomach > Rumen ... | reverse complement strand
GGCAAAATCAGGTAGAGGGTCGTTAACCCATCCATTGAAATCATTGAATGGAATACGGTTTAATACTGTTTGAGTATTACAAATCTGAAAGACGGGTTCAACGGTGCTATCGTATTCACACCAGGAGCTATACTTATAGTCCTTGATCTGAGTAACAATAGACATATGCACCTGCAATTCTCTTGATGGTATCACCAACTTTCTCATCACGCTCACGAATGAGCAGATGAAAGTAGTTTGACATCAAGCAGTAAGCGTAATAGATGCAGTTAGTGCCACAGGGGTTACCCTCATCATCATACTGAGTACGCATCCTGTCGAGGATATTGATGGACTGATAGTAGTCCTCTGGCTCCTCGAAGATGTTCTGGTGATTGATGCCTCGCATCATCACATGATATATCTCAGTTCCTGATGTTACTCTTGGTTGCCTGGGCATGAATGAATGTGTTGACTCTATAATAGATAACGCTGAATAAGAGGGAATATTGTAAAAATAGAGGCTATTACGCAAGAAGAGAAGTGGAATACTGGTGGTTCATGTTGAATGGCTACTTATGGTGCATAATCAGCTCCTGTGACTCTGGATGGAGTTGCAGGGGCGAATTGTTTATAACGGTTTTTGCGATGATTGACGAGAGCGGAAAAGGATAGCATGAGAGATTATGTTAAAAAATGCATAAGATTGAAGAAAAATAGAAATTTTTCACTATCTTTGTGCCTTGAAAGGCAAGAAGTCGGGCGGCACCGACATTGCATCGATAGTGAAATGTTGAAGTCATAAAGCGACTGAAGACCAGAGTGATATGATGACGACGAAAGAAACGGGAAGTGAATCGGGACGCGACACAAGGATGTGTGGTGACCCCAAGACATGGTTTCCGATGAGGGTGACGTATCAGCGAGAGATGAAGGTGAAGGCGGAGCTGGACAGGCTGGGAATCGAGAACTTTGTGCCGATGAGGTATAAGGTGGTGGAATCGCAGAATGACGGGGATATGGAACTGCGGAGGGTGCTGGTGCCTGCTATCAGTAACCTGATTTTTGTGCGGTCGACACAGGAGCGGTTGAGCGAGCTGAAGAGGACGAATGAGGTGCTGGAGCCGCTGAGGTATATGATGGACCATACGGCCGCTGGTGAACACACCATTATGACAGTGGCGGATAGGGAGATGGAGAACTTTATGCGGGTGGCTTCGCGGACTGACGACAGCGTGATGTTTCTGGACAACGAGACGGTCGTTGGTAAGGAAGGCAAGCGCGTGGAGATTATGGGCGGCGCGTTTGAGGGCGTGACGGGCGTGATCAGGAGAGTGAAGAGGTGTAAGAGGGTAATAGTGGAGATAGAAGGTGTGGCGAGCGTGGCGATTGCGTATGTGTCGGCGGGGATGCTGAAGGAGATTGGGTAGATGGACTTTGTAATTTAAACTAAAGGTAAATATATGAATGAGATAATAATTGCTTTCTTGACTGCATTAGTTGGCGGCTTGATTGGTACTTATGGTGGAGCACGCTTCTTGAATCTGCGTGAGGACTATAAGATGAAGAAAGTCCGCGCGATTGCAATAAAGGCCTTGGACGTGATAAAGAAGTATTCGAAGCAATCGTATATGAATGCTGAGAGTGATTTTAACACGTCACTTTCTATAACTGAAAAGCGCATGGTGATCGTGGCTCTGCATAAGTTGGGCATTCCAATGGGTGTGCCAGCCAATGAGGTTTTTGACATCCGAAAGATTCATTTCCTTGATAAAATGATTGATAAGGATGAGATAGACGGCATTGTGTTTCAGATTGAAAAGGGATACTGTGATAATTTGTTCTATCAAGATCCAGATTCGTACTTCGCTGCTAACTACACTTTGTTCGCTATGAGAAATGCTGGTAAGAAGTATGTCAAAGAGATACTGTCGAAGATGGTGATTAATCCAGAAACGAAGCAGTTTAAGGAGCCGATGAATGACCTTAGCCAGATTTTTTCACTTGGAGAATTCAAAGCTATACAGGTGCTGAGGGAGCAGGTGCGCGACCAGATGTATTTTGATGAGAACGGACAGCCGATAAAAGAAAAACTAGATACGCTTATTAAGGATATAGACTTGGGTCTGTGGGATTCCTATCTGATGTGGAACTATGAGGCATATCAAAGTGTAATGATGCAGATAAAGATGGGGCAGGTAATAGCAGGGGCTGCGCAGAGGACGGTAGTGAATGAGGTTGGTACGAAGACAGAGGAGAACAAAGAATAAGGATTTTTGAAGGGGTATGTGTGGGGAGCGCATGCCACTTTGTAGTTTAAAGGGTCGCGATAATATTGCGGATACGGAACAAAGAAGAGATACCAGCGCTGAAGCTGAGGAGATGGTGATGGAAATGTTTGACTAAATACAATATATATGAGAACGATTTATTCAAAATTCTGTAAAGTGGATAATGTCGCACAGACGGCATCGGAAGCTAACTTTGAAGTGCCTGTAAATATCAATGTGTATATACAGGAACTGATAACTGACTGTACCGCAAAAGCAGGTGATAGGGAGTATAAATTTGATGATACCAGAGATACTACGAAACCTCGTATAGTGAAAATAATTAAAGACATAGAAAGAGATGCAACATCGCTAGCACTAGCGGACAGATTGGCAAAAGTGGAGTATGAAAGAAACAGGAAGTATAGCCAATTGAGAGGAGAGATTCCAACGGGAATCTTGTTGGTGGCATACGTTGATATGGAACTGTGCGGGCAAAATGAATTTAAATTTATTCTTGCCAAGGCAGACTATACAGAGTTTATTGAGGAGATAACCGGACAAAAGAAAACGGGGTTGCCAACGAAGAAAAAGTTGTTCAAATCGTTTATAGCCAACGTAACTTGGGAGGAGGGTGAGCCAAAACTCAAACAACTGAAGACATACGACCCCAAAAAGGACACAGCCAGTTATTGGTGGGATGATTTCCTGGAATTAAGTGAAGTGCGTTCGGATTCGGTAAATACACTAAATGCGATGAACCTATTGAAAAAGGAAATACTGAACAAGGTAAAAGAAAACCACAAAGAAGCGTATCTGCCTCTCTACAATGCAACAGTGAGGTATATGAGGACGAGGGGAGAGTTTGACTTGGAGTATTTTCGTGATAATGTGTTTGGTGCACAGGTTATCAACGATCCCACTTTTGAGATGGACAAATGGAAGAAGAAGATTACAAAACTTACAAGGGGTGAAACGAGATTTGATAGTGTGTTTACGAAAAAGCCCGAAGAGATAAAGGAAAGAAGTTTTGCTACAGAAATAGAACTGACACCACTGATAGAGCTGAGGATTAAGAACAATTTCTCAACGCAAGATACCGTTATAAAAGCCAAGGAAGAAGATGGTGACGAAGGTATCTTTATTAAAAGTGAGACTGGATATAAATATGCCAAAGGCCTTGAAGCCCCAAGGAATTAACATAGAATGGAAGTACGCTTAAAAGAAATAGCATCGCTCTTTAGCCCCGATAGCCAATGGCATATCAGGAAATTTGAAGAAACATTTAAGAGCGTTAACATAGAGTTTATATTAGGTGAATGCGATTATGGCTCAGACAGTTTGAATGATGAGCCAGACTTCCTTGTGCCTGAAAGGGATGCCATCAGTATAAGTCTGCTGGAAGATGGCGAAATAATTGCTAGTTATTACCCAAAAGAGGGTAAGAACTGGGGAAATTTCGTGGATGAGGCCAAGAGAAAGGCCACAGAAGATAATAGCCTACTTGTGGTTGATGTAAAGAAAGGATATGCAGACCATCGGACAAGTATCTACTATGAGGATGAACTTCTTAAGTATCTAGGGGAAAAGACCATAGAGAATTCGTTAGGACTGTTTGATAAAGAGTGGAGCAACAAAGACTATGTGATATATGAAGTACAGGGAACACAGGTGGCACCACTCAAAACTTGTAAGTTCGCCTTCGTAAAGAAAGGGGATGATATAGAGATTCCCCATATGTCTACTTTGCCTGATGTAAAAGAGAATAGCAAAAAGATTTGCACTAACAATCTACAAGTAGAACATTTATTGCCAGATTATTTTGTAATAGATGGAAAGATTGACAAAAACGACCATTGGCAAAGACTCATAGCAAACTGCGGACAGATACTGCTGTTGTGTTATCTTGCAGATTATTCAAAAATAGGAGAAGGCAACTTCGAATACAAGATTAATGGTTATAAAACAATCCACCGAACTATATCTGCAACAAAAGTGCAGGACATAGACATCCCAGTGGAATCACTTGGACTTTACTTTCAGATATACAAGTGGCTCTATCAAGGTGGAAACATATACGACAAGATAACCATCATCAGGAATATTATAACCCTGAATATTGAAGATGATGGTATTGGCCTAAAGGAAACGACCTTTGACTCGATAATGTCGAACTATAACATTTTTGAGAAGAAGAATGTTGAGCAATATATAAGCCTGAGGAATAATGTGGCAGTACAATTGCGTGCCTATCAAAAAGAAATCATAGACGCTGTGACAGAATATGAGAATGGCATGAGAACAATGTTTTTTGGCTATTTGACTTTTTTGTTTACCACCGTTATCATAAGAGTAATGGCAAAGAACGTGGAAAACGCGGTGCTTATTCCAGATACAATCATCGTGTTGCTGCTTTTGTATTGTGGCGTATCCTTGATGTATCAGAGTTATACTCGCTCAATACTGAATGGAAAGATAGGACTGCTTGACAAACAGTACAACGATACTAGAAATTTTTATGGAGATCTGCTTAGCGAGAAAGAGCTGAATGAACTTTTTACTGACCAACGGAATGACGATGGTACATATATAACATTCCTAAAAGAAAGGGAAGTCCATTTTGATATGCTTTGGCTAGGACTGAATGTTCTGACGATTATTGCATTAATTTGTGTATTGATTTTTGTAAACCATTAAGATGATATATACAGAATATACTAAACTGACGGAATGTATATTGCATGTAGTCGGTAATAAGAGTGAGGATGAAGGCTTGTATCTGTCAGAAGAAACCATTAGTTTGGATGAAGAGACTTCGCAAATTCTTCAAAAATATCTGCTGGGTCAAGTAACCACAGACGGATATAGCCAATTCTGGCATGAGTCGCAGTTGGAGCTGAATGATGTATATACGTTTGCGAAGCAAGTTTTCAATGATGATGCGGCATTTGTCCAAATGAGCGGCAACATAGCTAAGCACCTATACAGTTACAGCACACATCCGAAAATAAAGAGCGGAGAATTGTGTGTGGTGTACTTTAAGAATATTATTGTAGATACTGTTACCTGTGATGCCATTGGACTATTTAAGTCGGAAAATAAGGATACATTTTTGCGGGTGGAAATGGATGGCGGTCAGTCTAGTATTTTGAGTGAAAAAGGCATCAATATCAATAAAATAGACAAGGCTGCTATCATTTTTAATACTTCGGAAGAAACGGGATATTGGGTGACTGTGGTTGACAGGACTAACAAAGCAACGGAAGCAAAATACTGGACGGATGATTTCTTGAAAGTAAGACCTTGTAGTAATAGCTATAACCAGACAGAAAGTCTATTGGCAATGACACGAACATTTGTGTCGCATCTGCCAGAGGGTGGCGGCAAGAAAGATAAGGCCTTAATGGTGCATCGCTCAATGGAGGCTGTAAAAGCACCTATGGTAAGAGTGGAAGACTATGCAAGAGATGTTTTCAAGGATGAAGAAATGGCGCGCCAGTTTGAGGAGTACACCCGAAAGAAAGCTGATGACGAGGGCCTGGCGCTTGATGATGAGATTAAGATTTCACAACAAGCGGTGAAGAAAAAGACAACGACTAAACTCACAACTATCAAACTGGATGATAATTTTGATATCCGTGTTCATGGAGGAGAGCAGCTGGTGGAACAGGGGTATGATGAAGAACGAGGGATGAAATACTATAAGTTGTATTATAGAGAGGAAAAGTAAAGTATGCCTGCAAAACTAGATACTTCGAAGCCGTTGAGGCTTATCGGAATACAGATATACGAAGGCACTCACGAAAATGTTCGGAAGGTGCTGACACCTGGATGGTATCCATTCATCAAGTGTAAGAACGATGATGAAATGGGAACCAGTAAGACTACGTATCCTATTGTTGCTGATGATGGTTGCCCGCAAGACTATTACTGGATAGACCAGAAACGACTGCCAAGAATATCTATTTCTGCCATTGCAGGAAAGAATGGATCCGGAAAATCGTCGTTGGTAGAGATACTTTATCGTATACTGAATAACTTCGCAAAGGAACTACTCCAAGTGGAGGATGGGGTAGAAACAGGTGAAGTGGAACAGGTGTACGGATTGGAGGCAAGGCTGTATTTTGAACAGGACGGCGTACAGAAATTCATAAATCTGGATGATGGACCAGTGACCTACTTTGAAGTGGTGGATGGGCAGTTGGAGCAAATCAATATACATCTGTTGAGTGAGAGGCAGCGTTATGATGTGTTGAATGGATTCTTCTATACTATCTGTGTGAATTATAGCCTGTATGCTTTTAATCCAGCAGATTTTAAGTCTGTTTTTAAAAGGGAATATGGAGAAACTGATGATGGAAACTGGTTGAATTACTTGTTTCATAAGAACGACGGGTATTATATTCCTTTAGTGCTGACACCATTCCGTGAAGATGGGCAGATAGATGTGAACAATGATAACAAGCTAGCAAAGCAACGAATAGAGGTGCTTTCGCTGATGTTCCATTCTCAAAAGAAGGAATTTCTTGATGATTACGTTCCATCGTATTATTATGTGAGGTTTAACCCTGATTATAGTGATGATAAATTGGACGATTTGATGGAAAAGCCTCTCAAAGATGAAATAAAGCTATGCCAAACAAAACTGATAGTAGAACTAGAAAGAATATGGGATTCCGTTCTTACAAATGAATATGGCATAACTATCAATGCACCCCATTCCGAACGAGATGCTAATCTGATATTTTACCTGGCTTATAAATCGTTGAAAATCTGTCTGACATATCCGAGCTATCGTGAAACATCTAAACTAGATGATTTGCTGCTGTTGAAAGAGCAAGTAATGACAGGGGATCGCGGAAAGGAAAGACCCCTGAAGAATGAGGACGGCAGTGATGTGATGAGAGTACCACTGGATAAGGCAGAAGCATGGCTGTTACAAAATAATAAAAATTTGACAAGTGCAATTGAGCAGATATATAAAACACCCGATAGTCATATTACAATTAAAGTGCACCAATGTTTGGACTATCTGAGAGAAAAGCGCTATCAGGATGATGAGGCCATATTTGAAGTTGATAAGGACTTGCTTCAAGGAAGAACTTTTGATACGTATGATGATATGATGCGCTTCCTGCCGCCAGCATTCTTTGAAACTGAAGTGGGTTATCGAAAAAAGGTAAAACGAGGTGTAAAGACAGATAAACAGATAGTGACGCTTCAGTCGATGAGTAGTGGAGAACGGCAGATGCTGTATAGTATGAGTTATATCTTCTATCACATCAAGAATATTGCCAGCATTAAAGAGGATGGAAAGCGAGTGGTGGGCTATCACCATGTGAACCTGATATTCGACGAGGCAGAACTGTATTACCATCCAGAGTACCAGCGTCAGTATATAACCAGACTGCTGGAACACTTGGCCATGTGTAATATCAATCGAACGAACATCAGGAGTATCAACATCATGATTATTACTCACTCGCCGTTTATACTGTCGGACCTGCCAGAAACGAATATTCTGTTTTTGCGCAAGGGAGACGACGAGAAGGAGGAAGTACCGCAGAAGACATTGGGTGCCAATATTTACGACTTGCTGAAAAGTGGATTCTTCCTGGACTATGCCATTGGTGATGTGGCCCAGCGGAAATTACAGGAAATCATGGACGTGTATTATAATTTGGAGGGAGACGCTCAGAAGGACGCATTTGAAAAAAGGAAGAAAGAGTTTTGGTTTACCATCGAGCACCTTGGGGAAGACTATCTGAGGCGAAACTTTATGCACATGTATGAGGAACTGGAGCGAAAGACAGTAGGCGTGAGCAGAAAGGAACAACTGGCTGCAAGAATCAATTCGCTGCAGGAAGAGATGGATAGCCTGAAGGCTGAAATGGAAGAGGCATGAGAAAGGTGATATATCCGAAAGGAACGCAGTATGTACAGGACTACCTGAACATTTTTCAAAATGAGATAGGTAGAATGCAGCAGGCATGGGATACACTTCGGAATACCTATGCCGCAGAACTGGGGCATATATATCAAGATGTGAATGATATTCTGAAAGCCGATTATTCGGTGCTGACGAGATGGTATATTCTGTTCATGCAGTTGCCGTTAGCAACCAGGAAAACGCTGAATGGGAGTCTGGCGCCGATATTTAACTACGATTATTGGAGTGCAGACATAGCTGAGTATTTCAAGAATCCTCAGAATGGATTCAATATTTCGTCGTGTCACTACTGCGATATGGCCTATATCAATGTGTTTATGGTGGACCCAAATGCTGATGCTCTGTATTTTCTGAATAATGCTGCTGATGACGAGTTGAGTAAAATGACCAAATCAGCACCGAGAATTGCATACGTGAAAGCACAGCGACCTTATAAAAGCAAAGCTGACTACGACAAAGTTGCGAGCTATTTGAGATGGAGTGTAAACAAATGGGATAGAACTTTCAAACCAAACTATAAGTACAGGCATCACTTTGACCTGGATCATGTGCTGCCTAAATCAGAATTCAAGTTGGTGGGGCTATCGCTATATAACTTTGTACCGAGTTGTCAGATTTGTAACCAAAAACTGAAAGGAACACGAGTGCTGGGTACTGGAGGCGTGCCGAAAGAGAAACTGAGTCCGAGTAGTCCGCAGTTTGACGGTGAGAAGAAAACGGAGTTTCATATATTGCCAAAGGCTAGTGTGAATGCTGGGCGGTTGAGACCGACATTGAATCCGCAGGATTATGACCTGAAGTTGGATGCCATTGATCCAGACTATGAAGACTTTATCAGGTTGTTTAAACTGGATGAGCGGTACCAGCAACATAAGAGAGTAGCACTGCATTGGTTGGAAATGAAATACAAATACTCAGATGCCCGTATAAGAATGATGGAGAAATCGCTTAATCATCGGAGTTTTAGTTTCACGAGGATTAAGTCGGATATATTCCAAGAGGATTTATATGGAGAGGGGAGTATGAATTTCAGTAAGCTGAGGAAGGATATGTTAAAATAAGGACGCTTGCTGATAGAATAAAAAAGAGTATTTCGAGGGGTAAATGGACTATAACAAGGCGATAGAAAGTGTATGCTTCAAATTCGGCCACGCTGTGACTGAATATGATGTATTCCGCTGGCTCAGGAATTTTGATGAGAGCGAGTGGACTATGGCCTTGAATGTGCTTGACAAGGTGGTCTATTATTCGTCGGATATGATTGATGAGAATCTTGAATATCAGATAAAGAAGATTATTGAAGAGAATCCTGGCCAACATATATACATCTTGCCATCTGGAAATGCGGGGAAGAGTGGTCATGCAATGGCATACCATTCTAAGAAAGTGATTGAGAAACAGAACTTACCAGGGAATGTGCTTTCGCTTCTTAATCTCAAGAAATTGGAGGAAATAAAGAAAGATGCAGTCATTGCTATGCTTGATGACTTTTCTGGCACAGGAGAGTCTATTAAGAAATTCTATGAGAAGAATGTTAAAGGCACTGTAGATGGGAAACCTATCAAGGTGTGTGCTTTGACTGTGGCCTACATGGAGAAAGCTGAGAAGACCCTACAGGCAGATTGCGGAATCAAAATGTATGGTACTCTTCAAAAGCCTGCGTTTGTAAGGAGAGGCTCCGTATTCGGCTATGAGAAGAGCATGATACAGGTTAGAGATTTCTGCTTTAAGAAAGGGGAAATGCTGCTTCCGAACTGGAAGAATGAGGATTTGAAGCCATTGGGCTATAAGAACAGTCAGGCACTGGTTTGTTTTGAACATACTACGCCCAACAATACGCTACCCATACTTTGGTATGAAATGGAGATACCAGGGACGGACAAAAAATGGAATGCCATTTTTCCGAGGTTCGCCAATTCGCGAATAGAAAGGGGACGCAGGTTGAGAATGAATTCAAATTTTTGGCTGTCGGCAATGAAACACACGAAGTTGAGTAATATAGAATGGGGGCAATATCATACAACAGACTCTTTACGGCTTATTAGTTGGATAGCACAGAAGTATCACCAACGGAGTGACTACTATATAGCGCAGGTGCTAGGTGTCAGCATACAGGACCTTGAAGGGATAGTTGCCTTAGGGAAGAGCAAAGGCTTGATTGACGATAAGGGCAATATAACCAGTGAAGCTCGTACCATCTATGAAGAGATTAGAAAGAAAGACCATATATTGGAGCATGAATTGCAACAAAGCATTTCAGACCAGAATGTTGGGAAAGTATATGTGCCAAAGTCGTTCCGAGGGATGACCTGAATTCTTTAGATTAGCAGTATCTGTACAGACAGAAGCCTGCGTCCGTTTGATGCAGGAAAGTTAAAGCCACATTACATGATTTCTATGTCACACCCCATGGGCGCGACATAGAAGTCGCCGAAAGGCGCTTGATAAAAGAGTAATTTGAAGAAGGATGGGATTCCCAAGGAACGATTTCATAACGGAGGCTACATTACAGGGCCGATCGCAGCAGTTCATCACAGAGGCATTGAGGTATGCTGATGTGTTGGACGGAAAAGGTCTGCCTGTGATTTTCGACACTTCGCATCTGGCCTTTATGCTGAACATGAGTCATCGAGACCTTGTGCATATAGCGTTTATGGCATCGGTGTTTTATAAATACTTTGCCATCAAAAAACGGAGTGGGGGATACAGACGTATTATGGCTCCATACATGCATCTACGCCAAATACAGGTGTGGATTAACAAGAATATACTAAGTAAGGTACAACAGCCTGAATATGTGACGGCCTTTGTGAAGGGTAGAAATACACAGATGAATGCGAAGATGCATGAAAACAGGGCTTATGTGCTAAAAGTGGATCTGAGCAATTTCTTTGAGAGTATCAATGTTAGACGGGTTTGTGCTGCCTTTATGTGGATGGGCTATGAGAGTAGTGTGGCATCATGTCTGGCGAAGCTGTGTACTGCCAAAATCGATGACTACAAGTATGATATGCTGGGAGAACAGCCTGAGATACATGCCCTGTTTGATGAACTGATGCAAAGGCATGAACCGTTTTTGATTCAGGGTGCACCCACGAGTCCCGCATTGGCAAACATCGTATGTGGGAGGTTGGATAAGAGGATGAAGCGATTGTCGCAGGAGATGGGATTCAATTATTCGCGATATGCAGATGATATGACCTTTTCGGCTGATGATAGGGCGATGTTGCCGAAAATCAGCTTGATTAGGAAAATTGTGAAGGAGGAAGGCTTTACGCTGAATGAAAAGAAGACCGAACTGTTGCATCAAGGCAACAAGCAGATGGTAACGGGGCTACTTGTTGATGGACGGGTAAGGGTGCCCGGAACTTATAAAAGGGATATTATGAGACATATCCACTTTTGCCAGAAATATGGCGGACGCGGTCATTTTGATAGGGTGATGCATGGAAAAGCGTATGGCAGGGAATGGTTGGAAGGTAGGATAAGATATGTGTATTCTGTGGAGCCGGAGGCGGCAAAGAAGATGTGGATGGAGTTTGAGAAGATTGACTGGGGGTATTGAGAAACTATGAAAAATTATTTGAATTACTTTTTGGAACAGCGAATGAACTCTGCTGATGGCGAAGAGATAAAAGGAGCTTTGGAAGCTATCAGTATCGAGGAGAAAAAATGTCTTGAACTGTTCAAAATACAGATAAGTCATTGCCAGCAACAATTAGCATTGATTGGTGAGAGAATTACTGCAGGGTGGCATACTCATGAACTGATGGTTAAGAAACGTGCTTTTGAGGAACAGGAGTATGTACTGAATGTCGCAGCGCAAATCCAGCAGTGTTCGTATGAGACCAAAGGAATTCAGAAGTTGCTATATTTTGAAAAGAATGAAAGTAGTAAGGAAAGAATAGCTGTTGAAGCTTCTGTGATGATGTATGAATGGTGTGAAGATTTGAATGAACTTACCGGAAAGAAGTATCAAGATATAGCCCAAAGGTTGTTGTCGCAGGCTGCGTTGGCCAAGACCAGAATTGCCAGGAAGAAACTGGCAGATTTCTTTAAACAGGAGAAACCTGTGCTTTCTGAGATACGGCATAACACAGGGGCACATCGAGAACATGACTTCATGAAGCAAATGGAAGTGTTGGAAGGTGTTGGTTGGTCAGACACGATTGAACGACTGCATAGATTTGAGGAGGTTACATTGGAGTTAGGGAAGACAATGAAACCATTAATGGATGCAGGGCTGAAGAAAATAGGGGAGGCTTTTGGGAAATAATATTATGCATTTGAATAAAACAAAGGTTAAATACGTTAATTTTGCCTCCTTATTTCTGACATTGTCCAACCCTCAATCCACCTCTCTACCGTTTAATGTATAAGTTGTTGATTATCAATGCTTAATATATTCGAGAACTGATTTCAAAGTTTTGAGTTAACCACCGGCCAGGGTAGGTAACGCAAAACTACAAAAAGCCCCTGAAAAACGTCTGCTTTTCAGGGGTCATTTTTATTTCGTCTCAAAGGGTCAACACTATT
>Ga0265300_10003572_pt1 | contig 12737 bp, 7 predicted proteins | sample AusTroGonzalo_MG_FD_193482 | JGI IMG/M metagenome (GOLD analysis project Ga0265300, IMG submission 193482) | Bovine rumen microbial communities from tropical cattle in Woodstock, Queensland, Australia - Gonzalo_03 | ecosystem: Host-associated > Mammals > Digestive system > Stomach > Rumen ... | reverse complement strand
GCGATATTCATCGGCCGAGGTCCACTGAATATCGCAGGACTGCCTGTTTATCGCGACGCGAAGGGTGGAGTGGGGACGCCCACCAGCGACAACGAGCGCACCAAGATGACGATGGAGACAACGCATCTGGTGGTGCTGGTGAATGGCTATGACGGCAACCGCGAGCGCGTGATGGAAAACGCCCAATACCTGAAGCAACTCATAGAGCGTTTTGCCTCGGGCACTGACTGCGCTATCACGCTTTATCCGTGATTCCTCAACCTCGGGGTATCGACTGCGTCATCACCCTTTATCCTTGATTCCTAAAGTTTAACACCGATTAACTCTAATAAATCGGTGTTCTTTTTTTCTTTTTTAAGAATTATTTCGTACCTTTGCATGCTGAAAAGAGAAAGCATTATTAAATAGGTATGGAAATAGCAAGTAAGTACGACCCAAAAGAGGTCGAAGGTAAATGGTATCAGTATTGGCTTGACAATAAATTGTTCAGCTCCAAGCCTGATGGTCGCGAACCCTACACGGTAGTGATTCCACCACCAAATGTGACTGGTGTGCTGCACATGGGGCACATGCTGAACAACACCATCCAGGACATTTTGGTGCGTCGCGCACGTATGGAGGGAAAGAATGCATGCTGGGTGCCTGGCACTGACCACGCTTCTATCGCTACCGAGGCAAAGGTGGTGAAGAAACTGGCTGAGCAGGGCATCAAGAAGCGTGACCTGACCCGCGAGCAGTTCCTGGAGCACGCCTGGGACTGGACCAACGAGCACGGTGGCATCATCCTGAAGCAGTTGCGCCGCCTGGGTGCATCATGCGACTGGGACCGCACGGCATTCACGATGGACGAGAAGCGCTCGGAGAGTGTCATCAAGGTTTTCGTTGACCTGTATAACAAGGGTCTTATCTATCGCGGATTGCGTATGGTGAACTGGGATCCCAAGGCGCTGACAGCTCTGTCAACCGAGGAGGTGATCTATAAGGAGGAGCAGAGTCATCTATTCCATCTGAAATATTATATTGATGGTCTGGAGAAACTTGATAATCAAGAGGAACTGGAGGCTGCTGGCAACATCATCCACAAAGACAGCAAGGGTTATTATGCTGTGGTGGCTACCACTCGTCCTGAGACCATCATGGGCGATACCGCCATGTGTATCAACCCCAAGGACCCCAAGAACCAGTGGTTGAAGGGTCGCAAGGTGATCGTTCCTCTGGTGAACCGCATGATTCCCGTCATCGAGGACCGCTACGTGGATATCGAGTTTGGTACGGGTTGCTTGAAGGTGACTCCCGCCCACGATACCAACGACTATATGCTGGGTAAGACTCACAACCTGGAGACCATCGATATCTTCAATGCCGACGGTACTATCTCGAACCAGAGCACGCTCTATGTGGGGATGGATCGCTTTGACTGCCGCAAGCAGATTGCGAAGGATCTGCAGGAGGCTGGCTTGATGGAGCGCATCGAGGACTATGTGAACAAGGTGGGCTACTCTGAGCGCAACCCTGACACGGCCATTGAGCCCCGTCTCTCTCTGCAGTGGTTCCTGAAGATGCAGCACTTCGCTGACATCGCTCTGCCTCCTGTGATGAACGACGAGCTGAAGTTTTATCCCGCTAAATACAAGAATACTTATAAGAACTGGCTGGAGAATATCCAGGACTGGTGTATCTCTCGTCAGTTGTGGTGGGGACATCGTATTCCTGCCTACTACTACAATGACAATGATGACTATGTAGTTGCCGAGACTGCCGAGAAGGCGCTGGAATTGGCTCGCGAGAAGAGTGGCAATGCTAATCTGCAGGCTGCTGACCTGCGTCAGGACGAAGATGCTCTGGACACTTGGTTCTCTTCATGGCTCTGGCCTGTATCGCTGTTCGATGGTATCAACAACCCTGGCAACGAGGAGATTAAGTACTACTATCCCACCAGCGATTTGGTGACTGGTCCGGATATCATCTTCTTCTGGGTGGCTCGTATGATTATGGCCGGCGAGGAGTATATGGGTACCTTCCCCTTCAAGAACGTTTACTTCACGGGTATAGTGCGCGATAAGCTGGGACGTAAGATGTCTAAGTCGCTGGGTAACTCGCCTGATCCTATCGATCTGATTGATAAGTTTGGTGCCGACGGCGTGCGTATGGGTATGATGCTCTCTGCACCTGCTGGTAACGACATCCTCTTCGACGAGGCGCTCTGCGAGCAGGGTCGTAACTTCAACAATAAGATTTGGAATGCCTTCCGTCTGGTGAAGGGCTGGCAGGTGGCTGATGGTGCTGCCTCGGCTACCAACAAGACGGCTACTGCATGGATGGAGGCTCGCATCAAGCAGGCTAACGAGGAACTGAAGGACCACTTCTCGAAGTATCGCATCAACGACGCCCTGATGACGGTGTATAAGTTGTTCTGGGATGAGTTCTCACAGTGGTACCTCGAAATGGTGAAGCCCGCCTATGTGGATGGCGTGCAGCAGCCTATCGACCGCGAGACCTATGACGCCACACTGCGCTTCTTCGAGTTGCTGCTGAAGATGCTGCACCCCTTCATGCCATTCATCACGGAGGAGTTGTGGCAGGCTATCTTCGACCGCAAGGAGGGCGAGAGCATCATGCGCGACAGCTTGGTTCTGGACGCACCTACTGCCGAGGAGCTGAAACTGATCGAGAACATCGAGCAGGTGAAGTTGGTGGTTTCTGGCGTACGCACCGTTCGCAGTCAGAAGAACATCGCTCCCAAGGAGAAGCTCGCGCTTCAGGCCGTCAACGAGAATAAGTTCGAGGCTTACAACGAGGTGATTATGAAGATGGGTAACCTCTCTGCAATCGATGTCGTAGAGGCTAAGGATCCCTCTGCTTCTGCCTTCATGGTGGGAACGGATGAGTTTGCTGTGCCCCTGGGCGACCTGATTGACGTGGCTGCCGAGATTGAGAAGATGGAGGCTCAACTGAAGCACTTGGAGGGATTCAAGGCTGGTGTTGAGAAGAAACTCTCGAACGAACGTTTTGTACAGAACGCACCCGAGGCTGTGGTAGCTTTGGAGCGTAAGAAGTTGGCTGACTCGGAGGAGAAGATTGCCGCACTGAAGGAATCGATAAATGCACTTAAAAAATAAAGGATAACTTATGGAATGGTTTGTTAATCTATTTTCTAATACGAGTTCGGTGGCACACATCGCGTTGATATATGCCATCGTGATTGCTGTGGGTGTATACCTCGGCAAGATCAAATTTTTCGGCATCTCACTGGGTGTCACCTTCGTACTCTTCGCAGGTATCATGCTGGGACATATCTACAAGATATACTGCCCTGAGTCGGAGTTTGCTGCACCTGGTGCCACGCTGACCTTCATTCAGGACTTTGGATTGATCCTCTTCGTCTTTATGATTGGTCTGCAGGTGGGGCCTGGCTTCTTTGAGAGTTTTGGTAAGGCTGGCATCAAACTCAACATCCTGGCGGCATCGGCCATCGTGCTGAACATCGTCGTGATGTTTGCTTGCTACTTTATCTTCTTCTATCAGAAGCACGACATTAATGATTTGCCCATGATGGTTGGTACGCTCTATGGTGCTGTGACAAACACACCTGGTCTAGGTGCTGCCAACGAGGCCCTGAACTCTGTGTTCGGACAGGTGAACCTGCCCGTGCCTCAGATCGCTTCGGCCTATGCATGTGCTTATCCTCTTGGTGTGCTGGGTATCATCGGTGCCACTATCCTGGTGCGTTATATCTGTCGCGTAAAACTGGAGAACGAGGAAGCTGCCCTTGAGGAACAGGCTGGCGCAAAGGCTACTCAGAAGCCTCACCACATGCATCTTGAGGTGCAAAACAACTACCTGGAGGGCAAGACCGTGCTTCAGGTGCACAACTTCCTGAACCGTGACTTCGTGGTGTCGCGTATCCTGCACGATGGCCACGTGTCGATTCCTAATCGCGACACTGTGTTCCATGTGGGCGATCAGATGTATATCGTCTGCGCCGAGGCCGACTATGAGGCTATCGTGGCCTTCATCGGTCCTGTAATCGAAGTAGACTGGGAACAGCAGGATCAGCCATTGGTGTCTAAGCGTGTGCTGGTGACCAACTCTAAGATTAATGGTAAGTCGTTCGGACAGATGCACTTCTCGAGTGTCTATGGCGTTAATGTGACTCGTGTCACTCGTCACGGCATGGATATCTTCGCATCTCCCAATCTGCCTCTGCAGGTGGGCGACCGCATCATGGTGGTAGGTCCTCAGGACGACGTGGATCGCGTGGCTAATATGATGGGTAATAGTATCAAGCGTCTGGATACGCCTAATATCGCCACTATCTTCGTGGGTATCATCATCGGTATCATCTTTGGTTCGCTGCCCTTCATCCCTGGCATGCCTCTGATGAAGTTGGGTATCGCTGGTGGTCCGCTGATCATCGCTATCCTGATTGGTCGCTATGGTTATAAGATGAAGCTGGTGACTTACACCACCACCTCGGCCAACATGATGTTGCGAGAGATTGGTTTGGTGCTATTCCTGGCTTCGGTAGGTATTAAGGCTGGTGCCAACTTCTTTGATACGGTGATGACCGGCGACGGTGTGCTGTATGTGGCTACGGGCTTCCTGATTACCATTATACCTATTCTAATTATTGGTCCTATTGCCCGCAAGATGAAGTTCAACTACTTCACCATCGCTGGTATGCTGGCTGGTACTTATACCGATCCCCCCGCACTGGCTTATGCCAACAGCATCTGCTCGAAGGAGGCTCCCGCAGTGGGCTACTCTACGGTTTATCCGTTGGCTATGTTCCTGCGCATCCTGACAGCTCAGCTTATTGTGCTGTTCTGCTGTGGGCAACTGCTCTAATGCTACGACCTGACTTATATAATAATACACATAACAAAAAATTACCAATATGACAAACTTAAGACTTATGCTAAGTTCGCTGACATTACTTGGCTCGGTGGCGATGTTTGGCCAGGGTGCTAAAAACATCGTCATCAGCGAGGTAATGACCAGCAACACTCAAAGCATTGAGGATGAGTTTGGACATCGCGAGGCTTGGGTTGAGTTGGCTAATACTTCCTTCTCGACTTACAACGTCAGGGGAATGTATCTAACCACCAATCCCAAGGTTCTCGACGAGTCGCTCTCTGCTCCTCAGCGTATTGCTTTGATGAGTGTAATTCCTAATGGTGATGATCGCACGGCTTTGGGTGCTCGTCACTATTTGTTATTACACTGTAACTCTGATCCCGCACAGGGTAAGTTACATCTCTCGCTGCCTGTCGATAGTACAGGTTCTGTCTTCCTTGCTCTCTACAATGCCAACGGCGTCGAGCTTATCGACTCGGTCACTGTGCCGGCTCTTGGCGCCAACGAGTCATATGCCCGCATCGATGGGAAATGGACGGTGTGTGGAGTAGGGAAAGCAACTCCCGGTCATGACAATACTGTACAGACCAATGCCGCCAAGGGAAAGATTGAGCAGTTTAAGGACAAAGACCCACACGGTTTTGCTATGGCTATCATGGCAATGGGTATCGTGTTTCTGTGTCTGGCTCTGCTCTGGATATTCTTTACGCTCTTCGGTATGGTTATGCGCCATATAGACACGGCGAAGAAGGTGGCCAACAAACAGCCTATCAAACCTATCACCAAGACTGTGGAAATGACAGCGGAGATAGGACGAAAGACCAGCAATATCCTTCAGGAGGGTTTCGACAAGAAGGGTATCGACATGGAGGTCTATATGGCTGTCATTGGTATGGCTCTTCGCCAGTATGAGGATGATGTGCACGATGTGGAGAGTGGCATCATCACCATCAAACCCAAGGACACTGATTGGGATGATGAGTATACACAGATGACTCATTTGCATAACCCATTCTTGCCCTTAGATCATAACGCTCCACATATCCCAACAACCCCAGAATTACGCTAAACCTATGAACAAGTATCAGTATAAAGTAAAAGGCGTGGACTACGAAGTGGAAATCGCCGAAGTAGAAGGAAATATAGCTAAGGTTAATGTCAATGGTATCCCCTTTGAGGTGGAACTGCAAAAGCCTATCAATGCTGCTAAGCACCCCACGATGAAGCCTGCTCCCAGTGCTTCGCCCAAGGCTGCCGAGACGGCTCCGGCTCAGAAGTCGGTCGAGGCTACTACAACACCCGCTCAACAAATCGCTCAACCCGTTGCTGGCGCAGGCAGTGCTGTGAAGGCTCCTCTGCCTGGTACGGTGACTGAGGTGAAGGTGCAGGTGGGTCAGCAGGTGAACGTGGGCGAAACCGTATTGGTGCTCGAGGCTATGAAGATGCAGAACAACATCGAGGCTGAGACTGCTGGTCAGGTGACGTCTATCCTTGTGAAGCAGGGTGAGACCGTGATGGAAGGTGCCGTGCTACTCACCATTGGGTAATTGATAATGAATCATTCATAACTGACATTTACTATGTGGGACTTCATTATTCAGAATTTCAACGAGTTTCTCACCTATACGGGCTTTGCTAATGCCTCGGTGGGCAACTTGATCATGATATTTGTAGGAGCTGTCTTTATCTATCTTGCCATCAAGAAGGATTTTGAACCGCTCTTGCTGGTGCCTATTGGTCTGGGTATCATTCTAGGAAACATCCCCTTCCGCGCTGATGCGGGTTTGGAGATTGGGCTCTATGAGGATAACTCGGTACTGAACATCTTCTATCAGGGCGTACGTCAAGGTTGGTATCCGCCTCTCATCTTCCTGGGTATCGGTGCTATGACAGACTTCTCTGCGTTGTTGGCAAATCCTAAGTTGATGCTGATAGGTGCTGCTGCACAGTTTGGTATCTTTGGGGCTTATATGCTGGCGTTGGCTCTGGGATTCGAACCCAATCAGGCTGCTGGTATCGCCATCATTGGTGGTGCTGACGGTCCTACCGCCATCTTCTTGTCATCAAAGTTGTCACCAAACTTGATGGGTGCTATCGCCGTTTGTGCCTATAGCTATATGGCTCTGGTGCCGCTGATTCAACCGCCATTGATGCGTCTGCTCACCACTAAGAAGGAGCGTGTCATTAAGATGAAGCCTTCGCGTCAGGTCAGTCAGACGGAGCGCATTTTGTTCCCCATCATTGGTCTGCTCATCACCACCTTCATCGTTCCTTCGGCTCTGCCTCTGCTGGGTATGCTGTTCTTTGGTAACTTGTTGAAGGAGAGTGGTAAGACCACGCGCTTGGCAAAGACGGCTGGTAACGCGTTGAACGATATCGTCGTGGTGTTGTTGGGACTCACCGTTGGATGCTCGACGCAGGCCAGCGAGTTCTTGACGCTCAATACGGTGTTTATCTTCGCCATCGGTGCCTTTGCGTTCGCTATTGCTACTGCCAGCGGTGTATGCTTCGTCAAGTTGATGAACTTGTTCTTGCCTAAGGATAAGAAACTCAATCCCTTGATTGGTAATGCTGGCGTGAGCGCTGTTCCTATGGCGGCGCGTATCTCTAACAATCTCGGTTTGGAGTACGACCGTCACAACTTCTTGTTGATGCACGCTATGGGTCCTAATGTTGCTGGCGTCATCGGTTCTGCTGTTGCGGCAGGTGCTTTGTTAGGCTTCCTGTCGTAGTGATAATTAATTGATATATGAGAAAAGAGTGTTCTGTCGCGATACTTATTGTGGGCTTCAGCTTCGTGCTGTATTCATGTTCCAGTACGAAATATGTGCCAGATGGTGAGTTTCTTCTGAATAAGATGAAAGTGAACACCGAGGGTGAGTATCGCGACTTGAACACTCTCTCTTTGCGTTCTTATGTGCGCCAGACACCCAACCAGCGTTGGTTCTCGCTGTTTAAGTTGCCTTTAGCGACTTATTCTCTGTCTGGGCGCGACTCTGCTCTTTGGATTAACCGCACGCTGAAGTCTATGGGTGAGCCTCCTGTGATTTATGACAGCGCACAGACGCTACGCTCTTTGAATGACTTGACACAGCAACTCCGTAACGAGGGTTTCCTCAATGCTCGTGTGACAGCTATTGAGAAGAAGCACGGCAAGAAACTAGACCTTACTTATCTGTTGCAACCAGGCGAACCGTATTTTGTTCATCGTATTGACTATGATATCCAGGACTCTTGCATCGCACGGATTCTTGCTTCGCAGGATTCTACGAAGCGTCTGATTAGTGCAGGCATGAAGTTTGATGTGTCTCGTCTGGATGCTGAGCGCAAGCGTATCACGACACTTCTCTCTGATAGTGGTTACTACCGTTTCCATAAGGATTATATCACTTATCAGGCTGACACGTTGCCTGGCTCACGACTGATTGACCTCACACTGAGATTGATGCGCTATCGACAGGCTGATATGACGGATGTGTCTCATACGCGCTATTGGATGCGTCATATCAACTATACTAGTGGTGATGTGAATGACTCACGCATCCATCTGCGTCATCATGTGTTGGAGGAGTGTACTCACCTGAAACCTGGTAGCCCGTATTCGGCTACTGGTTTGCAGAATACATACAATCACTTTGGGCGTCTGCAGGCTGTGAAGTATACGAATATTGCTTTCAATCAGGTTCCTGATGCCGACTCTCTGGATTGTACTGTTCAGATACTTACGAATAAGGCATCGACGGTCAGTTTCCAGCCAGAAGGTACGAATACGGCTGGTGACCTGGGTGCGGCTGCTTCGCTGACTTATCAGAACCGCAATCTGTTTCGCGGCAGTGAGGTGCTGAGTATTCAGTTACGTGGCGCTTATGAAGCGATCAAGGGACTGGAAGGTTATTCTAATCAAGACTTCGTGGAGTATAGTGCCGAGACTCGTTTACAGTTTCCTCGCTTCATCTCGCCCTTCATCAATCAGCGACTTCGTCAGCGTGTGGATGCTACTAGTGAGGTGTCGCTGCTCTATGACTTGCAGAACCGTCCTGAGTTTCATCGTCGACTCGTATCTGCTGCGTGGCGCTATAAGTGGAGCTTCCCTCAACGCAGCGACCGTTTTCAGTTTGATGTCCTCGACCTGAACTATGTCTTCATGCCTTGGATATCGCCTACATTCCAATCGCTGTATCTTGACAATGACAATACAAGCAATGCGTTCCTACGTTATAACTATGAAGACCTCTTCATCACGAAGATAGGCTTTGGTTATTCGTGGAGTAAGAACAGTACTGCTTTTAAGACGAATGTGGAAACATCGGGTAACTTGCTATCTCTGGGTGCTAAGACTTTTGGTGCTGAGAAAGATAATGAGGGGCACTATCGATTGTTTAATATTGCCTTTGCTCAGTATGCTAAGTTCGACTTTGACTTGAGTCATTCGTTGCGTATAGACCAGAACAACCAGCTGGTGTTGCACATCGGTTTCGGCATTGCCTATCCTTATGGTAACTCTACTGTGTTGCCTTTCGAGAAACGCTATTTCTCGGGTGGTGCCAATAGTGTACGTGGTTGGTCGGTACGTTCGCTGGGACCAGGAAAATATAAAGAGAAAGATGGACGTATCAACTTCATCAACCAGACAGGTGACATGAAGCTTGATCTCAATGCTGAGTATCGTACCAAACTTTTTTGGAAGTTTAGTGGTGCTCTCTTTGTGGATGCTGGCAACGTGTGGACTTTGCGCAATTACGAGGCTCAGCCTGGTGGACAGTTCCACTTCAATACTTTTTATCAGCAGTTGGCTGCAAGCTATGGCTTGGGACTTCGTCTTAATTTCGATTACTTCATTCTGCGATTCGATATGGGTATGAAAGCTGTTAATCCAGCCTTTGCGATTGAGGATGACGAGCATTATCCGATTGCTCATCCTAAGCTCAGTCGTGATTTCGCTTTTCATTTTGCTGTCGGTATGCCGTTTTGAAGTAGATTGGTTGAATACAATAGAACGCTATATATCATGTTACGATTCATATCATTTGGAAGTGGAAGCAGTGGTAACTGCTATTTATTATATACTGACACCGATGCTCTCATCATTGATGCAGGCGTAGGTATCAGAACATTGAAAAAACACTTTCGAGACTACGGACTCAGTATGTCGAAGGTACGTCACGTACTGATTACTCATGACCACGCAGATCATATTAAGTGTGTTGGTAGTATGAGTCATGAGTTGCAGGTGCCTATCTATGCTACCAAAACAGTTCACAGTGGCATTGATAGAAACTATTGTGTGGCTCGTAAAGTAGATGCTTCGTTACGCCGTTATGTGGAACCGAGTGTGCCTTTCCAAATCGGAGACTTTATCGTTACTCCTTTTCATGTTCCCCATGACAGTAGTGATAATGTAGGCTATTTTATTGAGGCTGATGGTGTGACTTTTTGTCTAATGACTGATGTTGGACATGTGACGGATGAAATGGCTAGCTTCATTGGTCGCGCACAATATCTGGTTATCGAAGCTAACCATGATAAAGAGATGTTGCAGCATGGACCATATCCCCAATTCCTGAAGGACCGTATTACCAATGGTACTGGACATTTGAACAACGAACTCTGTGGAGAAGCCATCGCCAAGAATATGGGTGAGCACTTATGTCATGTATGGCTGTGCCACCTATCTGAAGAGAATAATCATCCAGAATTAGCTCGCAAGACAGTAGAAACTGTTCTTCGCTCTTATGGCCTTGTGGTGGGTAAGGATTTTTTGCTTGAGGTGCTGAAACGAACGAAGCCAACAGGTATCTTTGAACTTCAATAATGAAAGAATAACCAAGACCAAATCTCCCTATAGAATCTATAGTCTCTATAAAATCTATACTCTCTATAAAATCTATAGTTTCTATACTTTCTATACTTTTTATAGTTTCTATATTCTCTATAGCTTCTATAGTTTCTACCAATTCTCATTAGAAAGAAATAAGGGCATCCAACTCAAGTCGGATGCCCTTTAATATTGATACGATGGGGGAGATTACTCACCCTTCTCCATCTGTGCCTTCAGATTGGCCAGAACGTCCAGATCACCCAGAGTGGTGCTTGCTGCTACGTTCTCAATCTTTGGAGTGTCGTCCTTCTTGGCAGCACGAGTCTTCTTAGCTGCAGCCTTCTCCTCACGCTTCGGATCCTCGAATGTGCGGCTGTGGCTCAGGATGATACGCTTGCTGTCCTTGTTGAACTCAATCACCTTGAATTCGAGCTCCTCGCCCTGCTGAGCCTGTGAGCCGTCCTCCTTAACGAGGTGCTTAGGAGTAGCGAAGCCCTCAACGTTCTCCTCGAGAGAAACAACGGCGCCCTTCTCCAGAACCTCAGTGATCTTACCAGTGTGTACAGAACCTACGGTGTACTTCTCCTCAAATACATCCCAAGGATTGTCCTCGAGCTGCTTGTGACCAAGGCTCAGACGACGATTCTCCTTGTCGATATCGAGTACAACAACGTCGATAGCCTCACCAACCTTAGTGAACTCAGAGGGGTGTTTAACCTTCTTGGTCCAGCTCAGGTCGCTGATGTGAATCAGACCATCAACGCCTTCCTCCAACTCAACGAATACACCGAAGTTGGTGAAGTTGCGAACCTTTGCAGTGTGCTTGCTGCCAACGGGGTATTTCACCTCGATAGCCTCCCAGGGATCTTCCTTCAGTTGCTTGATGCCGAGTGACATCTTGCGCTCCTCGCGGTCGAGAGTCAGGATAACTGCCTCTACCTCGTCGCCAACCTTCATGAACTCCTGAGCGCTGCGCAGGTGCTGGCTCCAAGACATCTCTGAAACATGAATCAGACCCTCAACACCGGGCTGAACCTCAACGAATGCACCGTAGTCGGCGATAACGACAACCTTACCCTTGATGTGGTCACCAACCTTGAGGTCAGCATCCAAAGCATCCCAAGGATGAGGAGTGAGCTGCTTCAGACCAAGTGCAATACGCTTCTTCTCCTCATCGAAGTCGAGGATAACAACGTTGATCTTCTGGTCGAGCTCTACAACCTTCTTGGGATCGTCTACGCGGCCCCAGCTCAGGTCTGTAATATGGATCAGTCCGTCTACACCACCCAGGTCTACGAATACGCCATAAGAGGTGATGTTCTTGACTGTACCTTCCAGAATCTGACCCTTCTCCAGCTTCGAGATAATCTCCTGCTTCTGAGCCTCAAGCTCCTGCTCGATGAGGGCCTTGTGCGATACAACCACGTTGCGGAACTCCTGGTTAATCTTCACAACCTTGAACTCCATGGTCTTGCCAACGAACTGGTCGTAGTCGCGGATGGGGTGTACGTCGATCTGGCTACCGGGCAAGAAAGCCTCGATGCCGAATACGTCAACAATCATACCACCCTTAGTGCGGCACTTGATGTAACCCTGTACAATCTCCTGTGCCTCGAGAGCAGCGTTCACACGATCCCAAGCCTTGCTCAGGCGAGCCTTCTTGTGAGAAAGAACCAGCTGGCCCTTCTTGTCCTCTGCAGTCTCTACATAGACCTCAACTACGTCACCCTCCTTCAGCTCGGGGTTGTAGCGGAACTCACCTGCGGGGATGATACCGTCGCTCTTGTAGCCGATGTTAACAACTACTTCCTTCTTGTCAACTGAGATGACCTTACCTTCAACAACCTGGTGGTCTGCCACCTTGTTGAGGGTCTCGTCGTAAGCCTTATCAAGCTCTTCTTTGCTGATGTTGGCTACGGTGCCATTCTCAAACTCGTCCCAGTTGAAATCCTGCAACGGCTGAACGTTCTTAGTTAATTCTGACATAAAAATGTTTCGCCCTTTAGTGGGCATTTGTTTGTCTGAACAGACGTTAATCAGACATTTAATAGTTAATATTATA
>Ga0265300_10003566_pt1 | contig 12745 bp, 5 predicted proteins | sample AusTroGonzalo_MG_FD_193482 | JGI IMG/M metagenome (GOLD analysis project Ga0265300, IMG submission 193482) | Bovine rumen microbial communities from tropical cattle in Woodstock, Queensland, Australia - Gonzalo_03 | ecosystem: Host-associated > Mammals > Digestive system > Stomach > Rumen ... | reverse complement strand
CCGTAGCGAAGCTCGATATCGAAGTTGAAGCCGCTGCCGAGGATGTCGTCGCCGAGGAGGCCGTATTCACGAGCCTGAGCGATAGCAACCTGCAAACGGTGGATAGCCAATGGGTATTCAGCACGGATGTAAACCAAACCCTTTGTTGCGCCGATAGCGTATCCGCAGATAGCCATAGCCTCGATGATTGAGTTCGGGTCACCTTCCATGATAGAACGGTCCATGAACGCGCCCGGGTCGCCTTCGTCAGCGTTGCAGATGACGTATTTCTGGTCGGCCTGGTTCTTTGCGCAGAGACCCCATTTCACACCTGTCGGGAAGCCCGCGCCGCCACGGCCACGGAGACCTGACTTGGTGATTTCGTCGATGACCTGCTGAGGTGTCATCTCACCCAACACCTTTGCGATAGCCTCATAACCACCGCGTGAGATGTATTCGTCGATGTCTTCAGGGTTGATGAAACCGCAGTTACGCAAAGCTATACGGAGCTGTTTCTTATAGAAACCCATGTGCTTTGAGTCGGCGACATGCTGTTTGTTTTCCGGATCGAGGTAGAGAAGGTCAGTGACCTTACGACCTTTGATGATGTGCTCGTTGATGATTTTCTCGACATCTTCAGGTTTAACCTGGGTGTAGAATGTGTTGTCAGGAAGCATCTTTACGATAGGGCCCTTCTCGCAGAAGCCGAAGCAGCCTGTTCTGATGACCTGAACTTCATCTTGCAGACCTTTTTCCTTCAGTAATCTTTCAAAGGTTGCAATGATCTCATCACTTGCAGATGCCTTACATCCGGTACCACCGCAGCAAAGCACGTGCGTTTTGATTTTTGTCATATAAAGTCCTCCAATTTAGAATGAATGATTAATCGATTTTCTCATAGTTCACCGGGATGATGCCTTCAACGAGCTCGTTGTTCATGACATACTTCTCGAGAATTTCGTCGGCGCGTTTGTTGTCGACGTGACCGAATACGATAGGATCTTTGCCAGGAACCTTGACCTCGATGGTCGGCTCAGCGTGGCAGTAGCCCATGCAGCCAGTCTGAGTGAAGACGATGCGGAGTTTCAGCTCGTCGGCTTTCTCCATCATGTGTTCCATCACCTGTTTTGCACCGGCGGCGATACCGCAGGTTGCCATAGCGACTTTTACCTGAACCATTGCGTCAGGGTCGTTACTTTTTTCGCGAAGGTCAAGATTTGACTGTAATTTCTCTCTCATTGCCTTCAATTCTGCCAATGATTTTACTTTTGCCATATTTTGTAAAATTATGTTAATGAATGATTTATGAATATTTTTCTAATATTTCAAACCCATTTTATCAATTGGCAAATATACGAATTCTTTTACAACAAAAAAAATTAATAAAAAATTATTTTTTAGGGCATAAAAGGCATAAAAAAAACGCAGAGACGAACTCTGCGTTTTGCTATTGGCTTTTAGCCATTGGCCATTGGCGGACTATTGCCAACAGCCACTAGCCAAGGGCCAAAGTTTATCTCACAACAATCTTCTGACTCCTCACGTCCTCTCCTACCATCCTGAAGATGTAAACGCCCGCCGACAATGCCTGAATCGTCTGAACACCTTGAATTTCCTGACTATTCACGAAACGGCCAAGCAGGTCGAAAATCTGCAGTGTACCTTCGCCGCAGACAACGATATCGCCACCGTTCTGGTAAGCGAAACTACTCACTTCATTGTCGAAATTGCCGCTGTAGCTTAAGCGCAACACAAAACGATCCTGACGGTCGACCGGCGCGCCGATAAAGGTATACTTGCCATCGCGAAGCATATCCACATCCTCACCCGTGAGCTTATCGATGAGATGCATGTAATTGACGTCAGCACCAGCAATATCGGCACTTAAGGTGAATGTATCGAAGTTGTCGGCCTTGAAGTTGACAGGATACACATCTGTGTCCGAACCTTTCACCACCGCGTAGTCCTTATCTGTCTGTGGGATATAGATAATAGTGCTGTTTTCGTGAATCGTATACTTCGGCAACTCACTTCTGTCGTCGAAACCGACAATGATGCGGTCGATAACATTATCATCGTTGCTGCTGAGGTTAAGAATAACCATGTCTTCTTCTCTCTTTGATGCATTGTTAAACCTCACGACTTCTCCATCTGTTGCAGCATTGACGAAGATACCTTCCATTGGGCCGACATTACCTGTACCGGCTATGATTTCCGAGCCTGTGGAATTCATTCTGTAATAACTCTTGGCGGTATTGTTTCCGTCGTTGAGAACGATAGTCTTTTCAGCATTAAACGGGTTTCCTATCAGGTTCCAGCCCGCCATACGAGGTGCTGGATTGCCACCCGCTTTTGTCAATGCGACACTGTTCGAGCCGCTATAAGGTGTGCCTGAGAAGATAAGTGTGGTTTTGTTGCTGTTGGCGTAAAGGTAACCTTTTGTCTGCTCAAGGCCAAAACCTTCCGTGTGGCTTGCATTCTTATAGTTTTCCCATTCCAACGAAGCGCTTTGGTTGAAACGGTAAAGGTCGAAATCGTTATCCGTCATGTTGGTGACATTATCCGGACTTACACTTGTGTTCAAAGGCGAAGCGATAAGATACCAACCGCCGTGTTCGGTGTAAGCTTCGATATCTTTGGTGAAGAACGGAGCCGGAATGAAGTTCAAAACCACGCGATTCTGGTTGCTAATCACGTTCTGGCCTTGATATGTATCGTTTGTAAGAACCACTTTCGTATCGCATATTCCGCACACTTTTTCCGTGGCAGCATCAAACAGGTAAAAACCGATTACATCGTTGTTGTTACCCATGATGTTCATATCGACGAAATAGCCCAGATTCTGGTCTGTCCAGTTGGTAAGAGACGTAATGTCGCCGCGGCATTCGTTTCCGCAGAAGGCGCCCACCTCGTAATTACCGCTTCCGACTAATGCATTGCTAAGCTTAATCTGGGCTGTCAAAGCCATGCCGTTGCCCGAATAATCTGATGATGACAGCGACCAAGGGTATTCCGGACCATAGGTAGGAACCACGCCGCTTTCGTTGGCAACAGTGCCACTTAGGGCCACTGTTTCAACACATTCGTTTTCTCTAACTGTGAGGGTTCCATAATAATCGCCAATTGGGAGATTACTCTTCATTCGCGCATATACCGTAGCGGTCATAAGATATACAGGAAGTGTCGGCGTATAGTTGGCTTCAGTATCGAGTGTAAAATCATCAACTATGAGTGCTGACTCATCACTACAGTTAAAGTGTCGAATTGCAATATAACCGTTTATACCAGAATAAAAGCTAAGGTCAACCGTATGGCTAGCCCAATCGGTATTCTGCTTCGGTATAGTTGTTTCATACAACAAAGTAAAATCGGATGGATTAGTTCCGGTAGTTGACACATAGATACCAAAATGTTCCTGTGAAAATCCATAATCCTGCGCCTTTGCCCACATAGAAAATGTGCCCCCAAGAACAACTTGTGGCGATATCAGCCAGTTATCAGGCGTAAGTGCTGCATAATTATAGCTGCTTTCAGACATTAGTGATTGTGTACCGCTATGTCCCACGCTATTACAAATCATCCAATTGTGTCCGTCTCCATCTAGATTATTTGTAGTCCAGTTAAGGAATGTCCCTTCAAAATTCCATGATGTAACAGAGCGTGATTTACCTTTATATTCATATATTGAAAGGCTAGAACTGTATGTGCCATCGGCAGTTTCACTGACTTCAAAGTTTTCAGGAGCAGTAATTGTGAAATAATCGTCATAAGAGTTAGTAACAATAATATCTATCGTTTTCGGACTTGAAGGGCCTTCACCAACCGAATAGCTAAAACCATCAAGTGTATTCGGAGATACTATCAACGACTCAGTATTAAGCGAAGTGGTTTTTGTGAATTTAATCTGGTTGTTCGAAAACGGGCTAAAAACATCAACAGCTGTAGGAATTGAGGAAGCGTTCAAATTATTATAGACGGGATTGTCATTATATGCGTAAAGGGATCTTCTGCTTGTATTAGTACTATACACCAGAAATGGTGCCTCTGGGCTAACATATCCTGTTTTGTCAACAACACAAATATTAATATTGCTGGTGCCATCGTATTCAAATGGTGTATTCAACACAATAGTTGTCCAACCCGAAGACGTAAATGTCACATAACCAGAAAACACCTTGTAGCTTGGATCCATTGTTTCCCAATCAGAAGAAGATGTAAAAGTCGCCTTTTTTGTATTTCTAATATAAATATCAAAGTTTCTGGCAACCGAATATGAGCCAGAAACATTATATGCGATAGCGGTTATATATCCTGTACTGGCTCCGACCTCACTCTTCGTATATATCTGCTGTGAAATCGAATACTTACGAGGTGAGTATAGCGGCATATATGAGCTTGTACTGCTGCTGCCGCTACCAACTGTTTTAGTAGTACTTGTTGTCGTTGCAAAAAATGCACTTATTGTGACATCATAATCAGGCATTTTAAACTTGTTGCCAAGTGTCGACACAGTTGTATGTGTGTCACCTGTCTTAAACACATACCATGCTAAAAACAAACAATTAGTATTTGGTGTTGCTGTCAAAGTCACAGTTTCACCGGCTTGTGCAGTAATTTTGTCAGAACTGATGCTGCCGTTAGTAGCCGATGCCAAAGTAATACTATATGTCGCCGATTGTGCATAAACAAACACGCCAATAAGCGAAAGCACAAGCGTTAAAAAAACTTTTTTCATTCTTTTATTTAGTTATTTCGTTATTCGTTTCAGTTTATTTCGATGAGGCTTTTGAATAGTAAATAAAGCCTTCGCCCGGATGTAGGGTTGTGACGCTTCCTCTCCAACCACCGTAGTTCTGATAATAAGTAGAGACACCTCTCTGCGTCTTGATGTAGTCGCCATCGGTTGGTGTAAAGCCCTCAAACAACTGGTTGAGATTCTTATTTGCAGAACCAATGATGCCGAGATAATTGGCTCCAGGATTTGGAGTATCTGCATGGTCGGTCGGATCCGACGAAACACCGGTCACATTAACTGTGCAGGCTGCATTTGTTTGGACCTTGTACATCTTACCTGCAACAAGAGTGGTCAGATTTCCGCTCCATGTATTGTTGGTCCTGGTGACATATATGCCATCCTTGTCCATAATCTTAACGCCTCTGGTGCCTAAAGCGTTCTCGAAATCCGATAAAGTGATGTCGGCATTAGGCGACCACCAATTCCAGCCTTCCTCAAATGTATAACTTGGTGTAACACTTTTCGTTAAATACACATTTCCAAGGTCACTTCTGTTGCCATCTGTAACGGATGTCGAAACAGTCTTGGTGTTGTAACCGGTCTTGGCGATGCTAAGAGTCCAGCTGCCGCCTTTGATAGGACGATGAAAATCGCCAACATCGTGTGAGCTCACAATTGAATATGCATCATCGTGGCTTTGCACTGTAATAGTTGCTCCGGATATAACTTGACGTGTATAAGCATCTCTTACCACACCATGGATACCATTAAGGCATTGCTCCATATAGGTTAAAATTGCATTATGGTTATAATTCCAGAAAGTAGGCAACTGTGAAGCACTTGGATTTTTAGTTGTAGAACACTCAATGGTAATTTCACGACATTGGCGATAGCCGTTCATGTAGTCCTGACGTCCGCCGCCGATCATATACCAGTCGGCGCCATTAGTTATACCGCTGTTTTGGTCAGTCATATAACTTGAACTTACAGCGTGGCAAAGGTTGGCATATTCTCTCGAAACATACTGCCACCATGCATCATCGGCGTGACGTGTTTTGGTATTGTCCCAAGGATAGTTCATCACTTCAGCTCCACCGTGATAATTAGCCGCCATGGTGAAAGGATAAGTTTCTGCAAGTTGCATAAACCATTGTGTTTCTGTTTGATATGAATTTCCATCAGGATGTGCGCTGCTATGCGGATCAGGATAGTTTCGGTTCATATCTATACCATTACCATTAGCACGTGTCGCACCAGTAACGGTATTATTGCCACCAGCATAAGTACCATCAGGATTGGTATTAGGAAAAATGAAAATATCCAGATTATTAACTAAATTGACGATACGACTGTCGGTACTTGTGCAAAGCTCGTCGATAAGACGGAGCATCATGATCCAACCTGTCGTTTCGTCGCCGTGAATTGTCGAAGTGTATAAGAACTTGGGTTTGCCCGCCGGGCTGCCATTGTTAATACGAACACCCATAACCTTATGGCCTGAATTAAGTGTACCAAGTTCCATATATGTACAGGTTCTGCCACTTACTACTGACGATGGGAATGCTTGCATCATGCTTTCGTATTGGCTGTATGTCGGATAGCTATCCCACTCGTATGTTGAGCGGTTGCCGTCCCACATCTTGGCTTCTTCAAGCATCGAAGGAGGAGTCTGCAACGTAGGCTGATAACCGGCCTCAAGAAGTTTGTCGTACTGCTTCTGATTGGCGTAGCACACCACATTCTTTCCATCGAAATTGTCGACTGAGCAAAGGTTATTGATTTCCTGTATCTCAGAACGGTTTTGGACTGGCAGTGTGAAGTAGTATTCACCACGATTACGCATCAAATCGCCCAATTCTTTCTGATTTTGGGCAAAAACTGTGCCGCTTACGAGTATAACAAGCGCTAAAACTAACTTCCGTAACATACTGTTAATGAATAGTTTACAAATAAAAAGTATTAAAAATAAAAGTTTTTTAAATTAATCTTGCAAAATTACAAAATTCTTTTGAATTGTCAGCATTTACTGAATAAAAAAAACGCAGAGATATCTCTGCGTTTTGTCAATGGCCAATAGCCAATGGCCAAAGTTTATCTCACATAAATCTTCTGGGTCTTGACATCGTCGCCCAGCATTCTGAAGATGTAAACACCCATCGGCATAGCCTGGATGCTCTGGACTCCGTTGACTTCGTAGCTGGTCACATAGCGACCCATCACGTCGAACACCTGCAGTGTACCTTCGCCGCAGACAACGATGTCTGAACCGTTCTGATAAGCAAAGATATCGCTTTCATTGTTGAAGTAACCGCTGTAGTTCAGTCGAAGGATGAAACGATCCTCACGGTCGACAGGAGCTGCCACAAACGAATATTCGCCTTCGAGAAGCATATCGACATCCTCGCCTGTAATCTTATCGATGAGATGCATATAATCTACGTTAGCACCTGCGATATCAGCACTTAAGGTATATGTGCCAAAATCTTCAGTTTTGAAGTTGACCGGGAATACGTTTGTAGCCGAGCCTTTCACCACTGCGTAGTCTCTATCAGCCTGAGGAATATAGATAATTGTGCTGTTGTCGCGAAGTGTATATTTTGGTAATGTACCACCTTCATCAAAACGCACAATTACACGGTCGATTGCTCCTCCGTTGTTACGGTTAAGAGTCAACAATACCATATCATCATCTTCAGATCTTTTTGAACCTGAGTTTGTAAATGCAACTTTATTCTCTCTGTTTGCCACATTTTCATCCTCTGGATCGTAATACACAAATATACCTTCCATAGCATCAATATTTCCAGTACCCGCAATTAGCTCGGCACGACCTACTGGATTCATTCGAAAGTATGGTCTGTCTATAGTTTTTACTTTATTTGATGAGTTTCCTATTAAATTCCATCCAGCCATCTTTGCATGAGCAACAGTTGATTCTCTGAGCAAAGTCACCTCATTATTTGTATTCTGTTCTCCATAAAATTTAAGTGTCACATCCTCACTATTAGCGTAAAGATAACCCTGACCTGGTACGAGTTTAAATCCAGGATTAGTTGAAGAAGAGCTCGCCTTATAGTTTATCCATTCCTTAGCATAATCTCCACCCGTCTGATCAAAATAATACAAGTCATAATCATTGCTAAGCATATCTACCACAGTGGTCGGTTCCACATCATCCGCTAATGGTGATGCAATTAAATACCAGCCGCCAGCACTAGTACTACTAGTATGTGGTGTATAAGACGCTATGTCTATAGTGTAAAGACTAAAAGAAAGATAAAAACCATCTCCGAAATAATCATATCCTTCTTGAACTGTCTTTAAAGGTTCAAGACACAGGTATTCCAAACCACTACGATGATCATATAATTTACAATACACATCTTCATTAGTGTTCGTGAAAAACACTGATGGACCATCAAGCATAGGATAGTCATCCCCGTCATAGTATGTTAAAAACCCATGGCCTCTGTACACAGTACCGACAAAGAAACCTACCTCGTAAACATTATCTTCGTAATTCTGATCATTAATAACCATGGCGCCATTAATGGACACTGGCGAAAAAATATCCATATGAAGACTGTAATCATGATCATTAAAATTAGGATCCAAATAATGACTTGTTTGGGCACAAATAGATTGAATAACAACCAAAACAATTAGTGTAAAAAATACTTTTTTCATAGCTTATAACTATTCTCTCTTAAACTTTTTATTCTTTATATTATTTAGCGTTTATGGGATATACGAAAGTCTTTGAATTTAATGCTTGCGATCTATATATGTAACCTTGATCAGGCACTATATTTTGTAATTGTCCTCTCCATCTACCATTTCTGTACACCGAACCTGCGTTTTTTGATTGGACAGCATCTCCTTCAACAGGCTCAAGTCCTGCAAATGCAGCAGTAATAGATAATTCCGAATCCAACGGAAATTCTATCCAATTATAACCGCTATAAATGGTTATCTCAATATCTGAAGCATCCACTTTTACAGACGTTAACGTTATTTGTATATCTGTGCTGACATATATCATGTACATTTGAGTAATATCAAATGATTGAACACCTCCACCTCTCCATCTGCCATTAGTGTAATTGATACCACCCGATTTTGACTGGAACTTAGCTGTGCCACTATTGCCAAGCGCAGTTGCAATAGCATTTTTCACTTGATCAAGCGTAACATCAAGATTTGTCGACCACCAATTCCATCCCTGATAGAGAGTAATCGTTTTTGTAACTACGTCTTGTTCAAAGTTCGCAATCAAATCCCTATTGGCTGTTATTACGAATGAATAAGTCTCGTCTGTTGAGACCTCTACATTGTCCTCAGTCCAGTTAACGAATCTGTAACCTTCGTATGCTGCAGCTCTTACAGTAACAGTAGAACCGGCATTGAAAGTTCCGGTACCTCTTACAGCACCGTATTCAATATTATTTGGATTAACTGTAACATTATAATTAGCCATAACCACACCGTGTAGATTAACCTCATCACTGGCACCTCTACCTGATATTCCATGAAGAATTCCATCGTAGTTACCATAGGTAAGGTTATCCTGCATACGCACGTAAACAGTTGCCGATGTTATTGTTACAGGCAAATTAATTGAAATAGCTCCATCTGTATTGAGTTCAAAATCGTCAAGTTTAACTATAAACTGGTCGGTGCAGTTGTAGTGACGCACTGCAATATATCCTTGTTGTCCTTCGTAAGTTCTGAGGTCAACTGAGCAATGATACCATGCAGCGCTTTCCAACACCCAATGTTGCAAAACATGGAAATCTTCCGGATTAGTTCCTGTAGTCGATACAAAAACAGCGAAATAGTCGGCAGGATAGTCCACTTTATAAGGTTGTGCCCAAAATGAGAACGAGCCTCCAAGTGTCACCTGTGGTGATATAAGCCAGTTGTCGGGTGTCAAAGCAGTACTTGCAGCATTGGTATATGATCCCGAAACTATCATATCTCTCGATAAGTCATGTCCGTCGGTAATGCTTTCACCTTCAGCCAAATAAACGCCACCGCATTGCGAACCGAGTATCCAATTGTAACCATCACCATCGGCATCTATAGCAGTCCATCCTTCCAAAGAACCTTCAAATCCCCAATTTGTAACAGAACGATTGCCTCTATTGCCTGTCTCATGAGGAATTGTTATTGATGAACTGTAGTAACCGTTTTCCGACAAACTAATCTCATAGTCGACTGGAGCATAGACAACAAGATCATCATCAAGGTCAATACCGACAATATCAAGACGGTCGACATTCGACGGGCCCTGACCTTCAACATAACTGAATGCATCCATCGAACGAGGAGTCAAAGAAATTGACTCAGCGCTACCATAAATATCCATCGTAATATTGATTCGGTCAACGTAAGTTGTTGTCGTTCCAGTGACTCCGTTGCTACCCGTCAACGAGCTCGACATACCTACTGCATTGGTATAGCTCTTTGAGCCATAGGCATATATAGATCTGTTACTTCCAGTGTTGTATTGATAGAATTCCAAATACTCTTTATTAAGGCCGAACCAAGAAGAGTTATAGTCTGTATTACCGGTGTCGTCCACTACACATATATTAATATTATGTATTCCGTCGTATTCAAATGGTCTATCCAAAGTAATGGTAGTCCAATCAGTAATAGTGAAATCAACATCACCCTCAAACATCTTAGTTGTTGCCGGATCCATAACATCCCAATCTTTTGTGCCACTAAAGCTGTCTTTGTCGGTGTGACGTATATACACCAACAATTTTCTCGCCGCAGCATCATAATTTGCACCTCTGAATGCAATCTTTGTTATTCTTCCTTTGTTGTTCTGCAATTCTGATGCTGTATAAATCTGCTGCGTCAACGTGTATTGTGCTCCAGTATAGGTTGGCAGATAGTCTCTCTCATTTGTCCCACTACCTATACCTATTTCGCCTTCTTCAACAGTTACGAAAACAGCCATAACGCTAACATCCAATGGCAGCATTTCGAAAGAGTTGTCGTTGTTAATAGTTGCGACTACATCTCTTGGATTACCCGTTCTATAAACATACCATGTCAGCAACATGTAACCTTCTTCAGGTATAGCTTCCAATCCAACCATTTGTCCAGGACATGCCTCGGTGATATCGCCTATAGTATTTACAGTTCCGTGATCAGTCTGGGTAATTGTAATAGTGAAACTACTTCTGAATGAAGCTGTCACAGTAACGTTGTGTTCAGGCATCACAAACTGATTGTTAGTCACTTCAATGATGTTGTTTGTAGCATCCTGCACTCTCCATCCTGCAAAGAAATAATTTTCAGCCACAGTCTTTGAAAGTGTCACCACATCGCCAGCGCAAGCTCTATCCATATCAGCACTGATTGTGCCGCCTGTCGTCTGATTCACAGTGATATCGTAAGCAACTTTCTCAGTAAAAACAGCTGTATATGTAGCGTCGCCTGTTACTGTGATTTCGTATGGGTTGTCGATTGACACGATGTTTCCATCCTTTTCCCATCTTGTGAAGTCGTACAAATGTGTAGGTGTAGCAGTCAAGGTGCGGATACTGCCATCGTAGTAAGTACCGCCGCCAGTTACTGTACCGGCATTTATCGGGTTAACATTGGTTGTGATAGTGTATTGTTCGCCACTACCATAGACCTCGCCGCTCAAGTTTACTGTAGCATTCTTGCTGCCTGAAGTCAGTGTCAAGTCGCCACTGTAAATATCCGGGTCAAGAGCGCCTCTCATACGTGCATAAACTGTAGCTTTTGTAAGGGTTACAGGGAGCTCTGGAACGTATGTAGCCTCTGTATCAAGTGTAAAATCGTCAACATTGAGGTAGAACATGTCGTAAGTGTCGAAGTGACGCACCGCGATATATCCCGTTTGTCCTTCGTACATAGTCAAATCAACACTATATTGGACCCAGTCGCTCATAGCACGGGTTCCACGTTCTCCTCTACCTCTACCACCTTGAGCGGGTATAGTCCATTCGTTAAGCATAGTGAAACTGTCGGTATCAGTGTTGCTTGTGGTTGACACAAAAATACCGAAGTGTTCTTCTGCCCAAGTAGCATCCTGAGCGCAAGCCCAGATTGAGAATGTTCCTCCTAAGGTAACCTGAGGTGAAATCAGCCAGTTATCAGGATTCAGTGGTGTACCACTGTTATTACCTGTTTTACGGTAACTCTCAGATGTAAGAGCGTTGCTGCCGCTATGTCCGCTGTTAAAACTTGACATAAGGTTGGTTGAGACCATCCAGTTACGGCCATCACCATCTTTATCAATGGTAGTCCAGTTGAGGAATGATCCTTCGAAGTTCCAGTTGATAGTTCCACGACCACCCTTGCTGCTTGCTCTAGGAATTGTGAGGCTTTCGCTATATGCACCGTTAGCAGAAGTGCTAACCTCGAAACCTGCAGGAGCTGTCACTGTGATATCGTTATCTAGGTCTGCGCCCAAAACATCTATTATCTTCGCTGCTGACGGGCCCTGCTCATACAAATAGTTGAAATCCGTAATAGCATCAGGATCAACATTCAGCGACTGTGTATGTTTTACAGTTTTAACAAACTTAACCTGGTTGTTAGAGCTCATGCGCGTACCGTTATATCCTTGAATGGTGTTGGAATAACCTACGGTATAAGGGTTGTTGTTGTTACGAACTCTTAAAGTTCTGTTTGAGGCTGAGCTGTATGTGTAAAATGTCATCGACGAGTTAGCGGTCGATGCGGTTTTATCCACCACACACAAAATAACATTCTTGGATCCATCATACTCAAACGGTTTGGTGAATGTTATTGTATTCCAACCGGCAACGAATGTATAGTTGTCAGAAAAAACTTTATACACATCACTCATGGTCTCCCAATCAGTGTTAGAAGAGAAAGATGACTTTCTCGTTGGCTTAAGATAGATGTCGATATTTCTTCTGGCTGCATTAGCCGATACATATAAAGACATCTGAGTGATTGTACCAGCCACACCCATTTCAACTGAGGTATAAATCTGCTCCGTAAGCGTGTATCTATTAT
>Ga0265300_10003564_pt1 | contig 12750 bp, 5 predicted proteins | sample AusTroGonzalo_MG_FD_193482 | JGI IMG/M metagenome (GOLD analysis project Ga0265300, IMG submission 193482) | Bovine rumen microbial communities from tropical cattle in Woodstock, Queensland, Australia - Gonzalo_03 | ecosystem: Host-associated > Mammals > Digestive system > Stomach > Rumen ... | reverse complement strand
GAAGGTGACAACGGCCGCCAGGATGTATCTGGAGGGCATCGACTTCAACCTGGTTTACTTCCCGCTGAAGCACCTGGGGTATAAGTGTGTGGTGGGCGTTACGGGAGAGCTTTATGCCGCCCTGGCCCATCCGAAGCTCCTGAATGTGGTGCTGGGTATATCGGCCAAATTGGATTTCCCGCAGGTGAAAGACCTTTGGATGGGAATTACCGTGGCGGCCAAGGAACATGGCTATGTGGCCGTAAATCTGGATTTGCAGCCCTCCAACAATGGTTTGTATGTCTCTTTGGCCGCCACAGGAGAAACCTCCCTGCTCACCGACAAGCGCCGGAGCGCCGCCAAGAGCAAGGATCTTATCTGTGTATCTGGTTCCCTGGGCGCCGCATACCTGGGTTTGCAGGTCATGGAACGTGGCGCCAAGATGTTTCACGAAACTGGCCAGCAGCCGGAAATCGGCCAATACAAGATGCTGGTGGGCGATTATCTGCGTCCGGAACTGGATTCCGCCGTGGTCTCCCGTCTGGAAGATGCCGAGATTTATCCGCCTTACGGTTATTTCGTAACCCGGGGGTTGTCCGATGCGCTCAAGCGCCTTTCACGCGACAGCGGCCTGGGTGCCAAAGTGTACGCCGACAAGATTCCCTTCGAAGGAAACAGTTTCCAGCTGGGCAAGGAACTGGACATAGATCCCGTATCGGCCGCTATGAACGGCGGCGACGACAACCGTCTGCTGTTCGTTGTTCCCATCCTGTATCTGGAGAAGTTCCGCCGGGATTTCCAAACTTTCGATATCATAGGCCACCTGGCCCAGCCGGACGCCGGAACGGTTCTGGTTACCCCGGAAGGAGTTGAATTCCCGGTCAAGGCACAAGGCTGGTCGGAAAATGATACATAATTCCGATTTTTTCCTTATATTTACCCGCTGAAACTAATTTAACAACAAATATTATGAAAAAGCTTATCTCCATCATTGCTTTGGCAGCAGCCTTCAGTTTCTCCGCCAATGCGCAGACTGTTCTGGGAGACCTTCTGGGTGGAATTGGTGCAGGTACTTCTTCCTCCTCCTCTTCTTCCTCTTCCACTGTGTCCACCATCGGCAATATTATTTCCGGCCTGGCCGGCACCGTATATTCGGCTCCTGTAAGCCTCAATGGCACCTATACTTATAATGGTGTTGCCGTATCGGCCACCAGTTCGGAAGGCGGCATTCTCACCAACCTGGCCGGCAGCGCCGTCACTTCCGGCATAGAGACCAAGATTGACGAATACCTGGCCAAGGTTGGCATCAAGCCCGGTGCCATGACCATCACCTTCAACAACGCCGATAACACCTTCACCTGGAACGTGGCCGGTATTCCGCTTTCCGGAAAATACAAAGTGGGCGACGGAGAAAAGACCGTAACCCTCACTTTTGGTAAGAACATGCAGTTCTTTTGCATGACCGGTACGCTGGAATCCAGCCTGAACGGTGCCAAGATGCTGTTCACCTCGGAAAAAGCCGTGGCTTTCCTCAAGAAGGTGGCCTCCAAGCTTGGCGAGTCCAACAGCCAGATTGGCTCCATCGCCAAAATGGCCGATGGTTACGACAACTTCCGCATCGGCTTCAAGCTGGCCAAGTAGGAAATCAGGATAAGATATTATGAAAAAGGTGGGGTTTTGCTCCGCCTTTTTTTGTATCTTTGCTCTATGAGTTTCGTACACCTCCATGTCCACACCCAGTACTCCATTCTGGACGGACTTTCTTCCATAGAAAACCTCTTTAACCGGGCCGATGAGCTGGGAATGCCGGCGCTTGCCATTACAGACCACGGCAATATGTTCGGCGTGAAGGAATTCTTCAAATACGCCAAGAAGCACCCCAACGTAAAGCCCATCATCGGCTGCGAGATTTATGTGTCCAAAGGAGACCATAAGCTCAAGGAAAAAGGCTATTACCACCTCATCCTCCTGGCCAAGAACTACCAGGGATATCTCAATCTGGTAAAGATTGTGTCCGAGGCCCATATCAACGGCATGTATTATCGGCCCCGTGTGAGCCACGAGGTCATTGAGCAGTACCACGAGGGACTCATCTGCTCGTCGGCCTGCCTGGCGGGAGAAGTGCCGCGCGCCATCATGGCGCACGACGACCAGGCCGTAGAGAACGCCATTCTGTGGCATAAGCGCGTGTTTGGGGAAGACTACTACCTGGAGGTAATGAAGCACAAGACGGAGGTCCCCGGCCTCTCCAACGAGCTGTACGAGCAGCAGTGCTACTACACGGAAGAAATCTTCAAGCTGGCCCAGAAGTACGGTATCAAGGTCATCGCCACCAACGACGCCCACTTTGTGCGCAAGGAAGACGGCCCCGTGCACGACAGGCTCATCTGCCTCACCACCAATTCCTATATCGACGACCCGGCGCGCCTGCGCTACACGCAGGAAGAATATATCAAGACCGAGGAACAGATGCTGGAACTGTTCCCCGACCATCCGGAGGCCATCGCCAACACTCTGGAGGTGGCAGAGAAGATAGAAACCTATTCCATAGACAGGGACCCGGTGCTGCCGGTTTACGAGATTGATCCGGCTTTTATGGCCGAGATAGACCGCCACCTGGAGCAGTACAAGGAGGTCATAGACGCTGGTCGCTGCGACAAACACGGCACCTACCGCGGTGACGGATTCTGCCACTCCGTGGCCTATCTGTGCCATCTTACCTATAAAGGGGCGCACGAGCGTTACGGAGAAACGCTCACCCCGGAGCAGCAGGAGCGCATTGACTTTGAGCTCAAGACCATCTGCCGCATGGGCTTCCCGGACTACTTCCTCATTGTCCAGGACTATATTGCCGCCTCCCGCGCCATGGGCTCCATGGTGGGCCCGGGCCGTGGCTCCGCCGCCGGTTCGGTGGTGGCCTACTGCCTCCGCATCACCAACCTGGACCCTATCAAGTACCAGCTCCTGTTCGAGCGTTTCCTCAATCCGGATCGTATTTCCATGCCGGATATCGACGTAGACTTCGAAGACCTTACCAAGGCCCACGACTACGTAGAAAAGAAATATGGCACCTCGCACGTCTCCCGCGTCATCACCTTTGGCACCATGGCCGCCAAAAGCGCCATCAAGGACGTGGCCCGCATCTCGCGCGTGTCCATCGATGAGAGCAACCGTCTCTCCAAGATGGTGCCGGACCGCCTGAGCGAGAAAAAGGAGAAGGAATATCCCTTCAACCCCAAGCTGGACGAGCTGAAGCCCGGCTTCAAGGTGGTGGAGAAAGAGGTGGACGGCGTCATGAAAACCTTCCAGAAGGGCATGGAAGACGTGGATGTCAAGATTACCCTCAAAAACTGCTACCGCCTGGTTCCGGCCTTCATAGAAGAGCTCAAGAACGGCCCGGAAATCAACAAGGAGGTGCTCAAATACGCCCAGGCCCTGGAGGGCTGCGTCCGCCAGGTGGGCATGCATGCCTGCGCCACCATCATCGGCCGCGGAGACCTCACGGACTACCTCCCCATCACCCTTTCCAAAGATAAGGAAACGGGGCTGGACCTGCGCACCTCGCAGTACGACGGTCATTATATCGAGGATGTGGGTATGCTCAAGATGGACTTCCTGGGCCTCATCACCCTCCAGATCATCCACAACTGCCTCAACCTCATCAAGGAGCACCACGGGGAAGACATAGACATTGAGGCTATTCCCATCGACGACAAGCCCACCCTGGAGCTTTATGGCCGCGGAGATACAACCTCCGTGTTCCAGTTCGAATCGGAAGGCATGAAAAGCTGGCTCCAGCGCCTGCGCCCGGAGCGTTTCGAGGACCTCATCGCCATGAACGCCCTCTATCGGCCCGGTCCCATGGACTACATCCCGGACTTCGTTGCGCGCAAGCAGGGAGAGCAAAAGATTGAGTACGACCTCCCGGAGATGGAGGAGTATCTGCAGGACACCTACGGCGTCACCGTCTATCAGGAGCAGGTGATGCTGCTGTCGCAAAAGCTGGCCGGCTTTACCAAAGGCGAGGCCGACAAGCTGCGCAAGGCCATGGGTAAGAAGCAGATCGACATCCTGAACTCCCTCAAGGACAAATTCATGTCCGGCGGTATGGCCAACGGTCACCCGGAAAAGGTGCTGGACAAGATCTGGAAGGACTGGGAGAAGTTCGCCCAGTACGCCTTCAACAAGTCCCACGCCACCTGCTACGCCTGGGTAAGCTACCAGACCGGCTGGCTCAAGTGTCACTATCCGTCAGAATTCTTCGCCTCCTGCCTGGACTGCGCCAAGAGCATGGAAGAAATCGTCAAAATCATGGACGATTGCAAGAGCCATGGCATCAAGGTCCTGAATCCGGACGTAAACGAGAGCGCTTCCCACTTTACCGTAAACGCCCAGGGCGATGTCCGTTTTGCACTGGGTTCCATCAAGGGCTTTGGCGCCAATGTGGTAGACGCCATCATCCAGGAACGGGAAGAGAACGGTCTCTTTGCCGATGTGTTCGATTTCGTAGAGAGAATGAGCGGCAGCGTCAACCGCAAGAGCCTGGAATGCCTGGTCAATTCAGGCGCGCTGGACAGCTTCGGCCATCCGCGCGGCCTGTACTTCCTGCCCGGTCGAGGCGGGGAGCTCTTCCTGGACCAGCTTTCCCGCTACGGAGACCTGTATAAGTCAGATGCGGCCCAGTCCGGCGCCTCGCTCTTCGGCGATATGGAAGAGATGAAACCGGAGCGGCCGGCCCTGCCGGAAGGCACGGTAAACGTAGATATCATGGAAGAGCTTCAGCGCGAAAAGGACCTGGTAGGCATGTACCTCAGTTCCCATCCGCTGGACCGCTACCGTTTCGAGCTTCAGCATTTCACCACCTGCAAGATGAACGACCTCCAGGCCCTTATTGCAGACTGCGACGCCAAAAAGCAGTCGGCCAAAGTATCGGTGGCCGGTATCGTCACAGACTGCAAGATCCTGTCTACCAAAACGGGCAAGCCGTACTCCCGCACCGTCATAGAAGACTACAGCGGTTCCTACGAGCTAACGCTCTTCGGTAAGGACCACGAGACCTTCATGCAGTACATGACGCCCAAATCCACCCTCTTCCTGGAAGGAACGGTAGAGGAGAAATTCTTTCTTAAGCCGGAAGAGCGCGCACAGGGAAAAACGGCCCCCTACGCTTTCCGGCTCAAGAAAGTTACCCTGCTGGGCAATATCTCGGACGATATCCTTTCCGGCTTCAGCCTGGACATTACTACGCCCATGCTCACCCCGCAGTTCCGCGAGAATCTGGTAAAGGTGGTAAAAAAGCACAGGGGGAGCATTCCGCTCACCCTGTACCTCTTCGATCCGGAAACGCACTACAGGATCCAGTTTGTCTCCAAAAAGTTCCAGGTAGGCGTTACCTCCGAGTTTATTCAAGATTTACACAGAATCGGGATCGACCGCTACGAGGTCGTCCGGAAGTAATTACTTGAGTGCCTGCTCAATCTGGCGGGCCAGGGACTGCCAGTGGGCCTTGGTGGTATCGTCGCCGCCCTTGGCTTTGGCCGCCTTCTTCTGGATGTCGGTGAGCTGGGCCAGGAGGAGGGCCTTGCTGCCGGAAACCTGGTTGTTCTTAACCACCTCCAGCGCAACGCTTACATAGCGCTGCTGCAGGTAGCGCCGATAGCTGTCCACCTTGCCGCCCTTGTCCAGTTCCGTGAACACCATCCCGCGCAGGTCGGAAAGGTATTCTTCCGGCGTGTAGTTGCCGGCCCCGTACTGGGCGAACTGCTCCAGGCGGTCCAGCTTGCCGGTGCTCAGCAGTACGGAACTGCTCACCACATTGTTCACCAGCGTGTAAAGGTAGCTGTCGGGCTGGTCGGTCAGGTTAAAGATATAGGGCACTTCCACCAGCCAGGCGGGTTTCTGGAACAAATTCTCGTTCAGGAAGTTAAGGGCCGATTTCTGCCTAGCCTTGGGCACGGGCTCGTATTTGGGGCCTTCCTGTTCAATGCTCTTGTTGGTAATGTAGCGCCCGCCGATATTGGCCGCCACATGACCCATATATCGGCCAAACTGGCTGGTAACGGCCGAATACATCCGGCTCACATTCTCGTACTGGTCGCCTTCCTCCTTGTTCCATTCCGGAATCTGGCCGATAACGCGCTTAAGGTTCTTGATACCGTAGGTGCTGGCGGCCACGGCGTCGTCACTCAGGTCTTCCGTGAGGGCGCGCGGGTCGTTGTCCCGGCCCTCCCCGCCAAACCACAAGCGCGGGTTTTCGGCCAGGCGAGCGACAATCACCTTGTTCCAATATAGATGGTCTTCCTTGGGGGTAGCAAAATCGGTGGGCGTGTAACCGAATTCAATGGCCCACTTGTCGTAGTCGTTAATGCGCGGGTAGATGCCCTCCTTGCCGATATTGTCCTCCGGCTGGGCCACGTAGTTGAAGCGGGCATAGTCCATGATGCTCACGGTATGGCCGTTCTTTTCTACCCATTCCTTGTTCCGAAGGTTCTCTACGGGCGTTTTGCTGCTGGATCCCATGTTGTGGCGGAGGCCCAGCGTATGCCCTACCTCATGCGAGGAAACAAAGCGGATCAGGTCTCCCATCAGTTCCTCGTCGTACTTCATCTTCCGGGCCCGCGGGTCAATGGCGCCGGCCTGCACCTGGTACCAGTCGTGCACCAGCGTCATCACATTGTGATACCAGCCGATATGAGATTCGATAATCTCTCCGGAGCGAGGGTCGTGCACATTGGGGCCATAGGCATTGGCAATGGGGGAGGCCAGGTAGCGGATTACGGAGAAACGGGCGTCCTCCAGGCTCATGTCCGGATTGTCCTCCGGCCACTCTTCGGCATGGATGGCGTTTTTCCAACCGGCCTGCTCAAAGGCTTTCTGCCAGTCGTTTACGCCGGCAATCAGGTATTTGCGCCACTGCTTGGGCGTTGCCGGGTCGATGTAATAGACAATGGGTTTCACGGGTTCCACCAGTTCGCCCCGTTTCTGCTTCTCGCGGTCTTCGGGACGGGCTTCCAGGCGCCAGCGGGTAATGAAACGGACGGTTTCCACGCCCTGCTGATCGTCGGAGAACTGGCTGTAACCGCCTGCAAAGTAGCCAACGCGGGAGTCAAACCAACGGGCCTGCATGGGCTTTTCCGGCAGCAGCACCATGGAGGTGTTCAGCACCATGGTCACCGTTCCGGCTTCGCGTCCTGCGGGAAGGACAGTGGTGCGGCTGGGACCGCCGGGGCCGCCGGGGCCACCGGCCGAAGGCTGCGGCTGATTGTAAGTAAAGGTTTTGGTTACAGTTACTTCCGTATTAATAGGATAGGTGCGGATGCTCTCAATGAAAGAGGCGTCGCCTTTTACTCCGCCCAGATTGTACTGCCGTTTGGACATGTTGTCCAGCGAGAACACCTGCACATCGCCTTCAAACAGGCTGTTCACTTTGATGCGGGTGGCCTTTTCGCCGCCCTTTTCGGGCTTGAAGGAGGCTACAATGGGGTTTTCCGAGCTCACCTTCACGGCTTTGTAAATAATCTGGTCTTCATCGGCCCGGATATTCACAATGTCGGCCCTCAGGAGCAGGTTGCCGTTGGAGGCTTTCTCCCAGTAAAGCATGTTCTCGTTCACTTCCTCGCCGCCGTATTCGCCGGCGCCGGGGGTGATGCTTACGTAGCGGGTTACGGTGAGGAAACGGCGGCCCAGCAGGCTGTCCGGAACCTCCAGGTACCAGTCTTTTTCATTTTGGGCCACGCCAAAGAGGCCGGGCTTAAAGGAAAGATTCACAGGCGTTTCCGTCTTTTCCGGAGCGGCTCCATCTTTGGGCGCGGGGCCTCCGGGACGCGGTCCGGGTCCCTGGGCCAGGGCGGTAAAACAGCAAAGGGCCGATGCGGCCACTAAGGCAAAGATTCTTTTGTCCATATTGTTAATCGTTTAAGGTATTATTCTTCTTGCCGGGCCTGGTTCACCGGGATGGAACGCCCGTCGCTGTAGGCCACAATCCTGGCGTCGGGGAAGCCCAGCTTCCGCACCACATTCAGGTATTGCAGGGCCAGCCGGTAGGTGGGAAACAGCCCTGCGTAGTAGGAATAGCGCAGATTGGAATTCAGGCGTTCGTAAACAGGCGTGATGCCGCCAAAGCTGTCTTCCCGCGAATGCTGGGCCGATGTGAACAGATAAATCTGATATACAATTCCTTCCGGAAGAGGTGCGGTTTCGGCCGCACTGGACCAGCCGGAATACTCAAAATAAAAGTTGTTGTCCGGCTTTCCCACGGCCTGCAGCAGTTTTCCGCCCATCGGCTGTTTCTGGAAAGACGGGGCTTTCAGGTCCTCTTCCGCATTTCCTTCGGCCGCTCCGGACGAAGATCCCCGGTGAAGGAAGCTGTTCTCTATCTGGCGGATTTCCCGGTTCACAGAGGCAATCCGGTTGCGGATGGGCGTAAGGGAACCCTCCCGGTTCTGGATCAGGTTGGTGAGGGAGCTCAGCTCCGAATCGCCGGCCAGCGCCAGCCGCTGCCGGAGCGCATCCAGGTCCTGTTCCCGCTTGTACAGGGAGTCCCTCAGCGAGCGGACTTCGGCCATCTTGCGCATGTACAGGCGCGTGTTGGCGTTGCCGGAGGTTCTTCCGGCGGTGGAGAAGCTTTCCAGGGGGGTGAGGGCCAGCAGCTGCGCCAGCGCTTCCTCGTCGTGGATGGGGGTTCTCAAAGGAAACGCCTCATACTCAAGCACGTAAACAGATACGCTGTCTTTCCCGCAGTCGCGGTTGGAGGCCAGTATCGTAAACTTGCCGTCTTCGGTGTCGAACAGCAGGAAGTCGTCGGCGGGGGAATTGTAGGGAATGCCCATGTTCACGGGTTCTCCCCAGATGGCATTGGCGTCGTCCCAAGTGCTGGAGAACAGGTCGAAACCGCCCAGTCCGGGAAGGCCGTCGGAGGCAAAATACAGCGTGCGGCCGTCCGGAGAAAGCATGGGGAAAATCTCGTTGCCGCGGGAAATGAGGGCCTCGGCGGGGTGCCTGGGGGCGCGCCACAGGGAATCGGCCATTTCCTCGGACAGGAAAAGGCTCCGTGAGCCGGAAAGATCCGGGGCCGAATAATACACTATATCCTGCCCCTCCGGAAGATAGACCGGATAGCCGCTTTCCGGGTCAAAAACGTTGGGAGAAGCGTGCCAGGCGCCCGCAGGAAGCGGACAATGCAGGAAATAGTCTTGCCGGGAAAAACGTTCGCGGGCCAAGACGCGGGGGTTGGCACACTGTTCGGCCAGCACCTCTTTTATCCGCCGGTTCTGCTGCAGACTGTCTTCCCGCTCTTGCCCCCACAGGGCCGATGCCGGAAGAAGGAATAAAAATATGACCCAAAACCGCTTTCCCATACCTCTAAAAGCTTACAAAATTAAGAAATAGTTGTGAGAAAGTTTCTAAATCAGAAAAAAATCGTAAATTTGCAACCTATTTTGCCGTGGTGTCTTTTGGCACCGCGGGAAAAACTTTGACAATATATAATTTAAAACAATAAAACAATGCAAAGCAAAGGTTGGATCAGATTTGTTGCTATCCTGCTTGCCATTGCAAGCATCTGGCAGCTCTCCTTCACGGTCATTTCCCGTATGCAGGAGAGCAAGGCTGCCAAGTATGCCGAGGCACAGGCGCAGCAGTTTGTAGAAACTAACAACATTGCCCCGGAAATCCGCGAATTCGTGGCCGACTCCGTGGCAAACATCAGAAACAGGGCCTATATCGACTCCATCAGCACGGAAAAGGTGTTCCTCGGATACACCTACCAGAGCGTGAAGGAGAAGGAAATCAACCTGGGTCTGGACCTCAAGGGCGGTATGAACGTTATGCTGCAGGTGCAGCTGGAAGACCTGGTGAAGGCCCTCTCCGGTGGTAGCACGGATCCGGATTTCGTTTCCGCACTGGCTCAGGCCAAGGCCAATAACGTGAACTCCAGCCAGGATTTCATCGGCCTGTTCGAGGAAGCCTGGAATCAGGTAGCCCCCACCCGCCGTCTGGCCGAGGTGTTCGGCACCTACGAGCTTCGCGACAAGGTAAAGCCCGAATCCACCAACAAGGAGGTTATCGACGTTATCCGCAGCGAGGCCAAGAGCGCCGTGGACAATTCCTTCAACGTGCTCCGTAACCGTATCGACCGTTTCGGCGTAACCCAGCCCAACATTCAGCAGGTGGGTTCCTCCGGCAAAATCCTCATCGAACTGCCGGGCGTAAAGGATCCGGAGCGTGTACGTAAGCTCCTGCAGGGTACCGCCTCCCTCGAATTCTGGCCCACCTATCAGGGCAGCGAGGTAGACCTGTACGCTGTAGACAGCCGCGTGGCCGAAATCCTGAACAATCTGGGCGACAGCACCGTAGTGGCCAATCCGCTGTTCCAGGTGCTCTCCCCTTCCGGTTGGGATAATGCCTGCATCGGCTTCGCCGCCGGTGTAGATACCGCCACCGTAAACCGTTACCTGGCCATGGCCGAGGATGTTCTCCCGCAGGGCTTCCGCGGTATGTGGTCCGTTAAACCTACGGATCTCATCAAGGGCAGCAACCTGTACGAACTGGTTGCCATCAAGGCCACTTCCCGTGACGGCAAGGCTCCGCTGGACGGCGGTGTCGTTACGGACGCGCGCGTAAACTTTAATGGTGCGCAGAGAGGCGGCAGCGGTGCCCCTTCCGTGTCCATGAACATGAACGCCGAGGGCGCTTCCATCTGGGCCCGTCTCACCAAAGACAACATCGGCAAGCAGGTGGCCATCGTCCTGGACGGTCTGGTGTACTCCTATCCTACCGTAAATACGGAAATCACCGGCGGTTCCTCCGAAATCACCGGTAACTTCGACGTGCAGGAAGCCGAAGACTTGGCTAACGTGCTCAAGTCCGGTAAGCTCCCCGCCCCTGCCACCATCATTCAGGAGCAGGTTGTGGGTCCTTCCCTGGGTAGCGCTTCCATCCGTGCCGGTCTCATCTCCTTCCTCATCGCTTTCTGCCTGGTGCTCGTTTACATGGTATTCTTCTACCAGGGTGCCGGTCTCATTGCCGATGTGGCTCTGCTGTGCAACGTACTGCTGCTCTTCGGCGTACTCGTAAGCTTCGGCGCCGTTCTCACCCTGCCCGGTATCGCCGGTTTGGTGTTAACGCTGGGTATGGCCGTGGATGCCAACGTGATTATCTATGAGCGTATCAAGGAAGAACTGGCTGGCGGCAAGGGCTTCTCCAAGGCCGTGGCCGATGGTTACAAGAACGCCTACAGCGCCATCATCGACGGTCAGCTCACCACCCTCATCACCGGTATCATCCTCTACATCTTCGGTTCCGGTCCTGTGCAGGGCTTTGCTACCACGCTCATCATCGGTATCATCACTTCGGTGCTCACCTCCATCTTCGTAACCCGCATCATCTTCGACGACCGCATCGCCAAGGGCAAGACCGTGGCCATGTCCAACAAGCTCACTGCCAATATCCTCAAGAATACGCACGTGGACTTCATCGGCCTCAAGAAGTGGTCCTACATTATTTCCGGCGCCCTTATCGTCATCTCCATCGCTTCCATCTCCTTCAAGGGATTCAGCTATGGTGTAGACTTCACCGGTGGCCGTACCTTCGTAGTCCGCTTCGACCAGGCTGTTACCGCCGAAGAAGTGCGCGCTTCCGTAGAGGATACCTTCAAGGCTGCCGCCGAGGCTGCCGGCCTGGACCAGTATTCCGTAGAGGTGAAGCAGTTCGGTGGCGACTCCCAGATGAAGGTTACCACCCAGTACAAGAACGACAGCGAAAGCACAGAGGTAGATGCCGAGGTTGAGGCCCTGCTGTACAGCGCCCTCAAGGGCTTCTATGCCGACGATATCCAGCTGGCCGACTTCACCTCCACCCTGGAGAACCCGAACGGTATCATCTCCTCCGACAAGGTAGGTCCTACCATCGCCCGTGATATCACCCGCAGCGCTTTCATCGCGGTGTTCCTGGCCCTCATCGCCATCTTCGCCTATATCGCCTTCCGCTTCAAGGGTTGGACCTGGGGTCTTGGCGGTGTGGTGTCCCTGGCTCACACGGCCCTCATCGTGATTGGCTTCTTCTCCCTGTTCAACGGTATCCTGCCGTTCAACCTGGATGTGGACCAGACGTTCATTGCGGCTATCCTTACCATCATCGGTTACGCCATCAACGATAACGTGGTTATCTTCGACCGTATCCGTGAGCAGCGCGGTCTGCACCCGAAGGAAGAGTTCCGTACCACGGTGAACACGGCTCTCAACGCCACCCTCACCCGTACCCTCAACACTTCCGTGTCCACGCTCCTCCCGATGCTCGCTATCGCCATCTTCGGCGGTGAAAGCATCCGCGGTCTGGCCGTGGCCCTGTGCCTGGGTGTCATCATCGGTACCTACGCCTCCATCATGATTGGTACTCCTATCATGTACGACGCCACCATGAAGGCTGCCAAGAAGAACGAAGAATAATCCTTCGTTTCCAGCATAAATAAACGGTCCTCCATTCTGGGGGACCGTTTATTATAACGTCAATGGCTTTCTTGATGCAGGGGCCAGGCTGGTGAAGGGGGCGGGGGAACGACGTTCGTCGCTATGGCGGTATTTCCAACTGGAAGGGCTTGCCTGCGAACGTCTCTATTTCCCTCTGACTCATCGTTGTGCGCATATCGGTTGAAACCTATCCCCCTGTTGCACCGTTTTCGCTAAACACAGGCATCCCTCCGGCTTCGCCTGCGGGACCGCCCTCCAGTTGGCCGCCATCTAGCGCTCCTCTCTATTGTTCCCCCGCCCCGTTCAC
>Ga0265300_10003557_pt1 | contig 12765 bp, 13 predicted proteins | sample AusTroGonzalo_MG_FD_193482 | JGI IMG/M metagenome (GOLD analysis project Ga0265300, IMG submission 193482) | Bovine rumen microbial communities from tropical cattle in Woodstock, Queensland, Australia - Gonzalo_03 | ecosystem: Host-associated > Mammals > Digestive system > Stomach > Rumen ... | reverse complement strand
ACTTGAGCAGATTGGCGAGAGGATGAAAGCCCTCTACGAGGACAATGAGAGCTATGTCATCAAGATAAACAAGCTCTTTGAGAAGATGACAGGGCTTGACCCACAGATATACTCATTGCAGTTGGAAGACTTCCAGAAGCTCAAGGAAGAGGAGAAGAAGGAATCCGAGCTGTTCTATGCCGACCTCAAGAGACAGGCAGACACCAATGCCAATGAGCTTAAGGCACTCGATGACAAGGAATATGCCAATTCATCCGCATACTACAAGGAAATGACCAGGATAGCGTTTGAATACTACGAGGCTATCGAGAAGAGAGGCAGGAAGTATAATGAGGATGAGGAAGTCTATCAGGCAAGACTCCTTGAGAGAAGGAAGGAATGGTATGCCAGGATACGGGAGGAAGGTATCAAGGTCAGGGAAGAGGTTGAGAAGATAGAACAGGAGGATTATGAGAAGAGAGTCAAGTCCAATCTTGAGGCAAAGAACGTCAATCCGCTTACAATCGGTGATACAGAGCTTGAACAGGCAAAGGCAGACTATGAGATTGCGCAGTCAATGCTTGACGAGGCTTTGCAGGGTCGGTATGAGACTGAGGAGAAGTGGCAGGAAAGGATTCTTGAACTACAGAAGGATGCAAGGCAGAAGGAGAAGAAACTGCTGAAGGAACGTCTTAATATGATGTTCGACTTCGCCGATTCAATAGGTAATCTCACAGGCACACTTGGTGACTACTATATGGATGAGGCTGACCGCAGACGTGAGGCAGCAGAGGCAAACGAGAACCTTAACGACGAGGAGAGACAGAAGGAGCTTGAGACTGCAAAAGAGGCCTTTGAGACTGGAAAGGCACTACAGATAGTGACAACTACCATCTCAACACTTGCAGGAGCTTCTGGAGCGTTTATGAGGGCCGTAGAGACATATCCAGCACCGTATGGGGCAATCCTTGGCGGTATAGAGTCGGCAGCAGCACTTGCATCAGGTATTGCTACAATCAAGCAGATTGAGGCTCAGAGATTCGATGCAGGTAACTCTTCAAGCTCACTTTCAAACGGAAGCTCACAGCCGCTTGGAACCACATTCGCAAATGCAGTGCCTGTCATAGACGAGACGGCAGACCTCAATTCTATGGAACGTGATACGGCAGTCAATGAGGCTGCAAGCAAGGACCAGAGGGTATACATACTCCAGTCCGACATACACAATTCCGAGAAGCAGGTTGAGGTAAGGCAGAATACATCTACATTCAAGTAATAGTGAGAGATGCCATAGGGTGAAATACCTTATGGCATTTTTTGCATTCTTATAGTGTTTATCTATTTGAATATAAATGAAAAAGATATGATTCCAGTTTATTATGCAAATGTCACAAATGACCTTGAAGGCATAATCGCCATATCTTTGGTTGACTGTCCAGCAGTGGAGTCTGATTTCGTTGCCTTTGACAAGAATGAGGAAATGACGATGTTCCGATTCGAGGATGAGGCCCAGAGGAAGGTGTTGGGTGTCATTATGAGATGTGAGTATCCAATCTATCGCAGGAACGAGAAGCTAGGTGAGTTCTATCTCAAGTACTCAAGGGATGTGATTGAGAGGATGGCGAGGAAGATGCTCAGGGAGAATACTGGCAATATGATTAACATTATGCACGATGACGAGGCTTTCGTTGACGGTGTGGTGCTTGAGCAGGTGTTTATAAAGGATACAGGGAAAGGGGTCAGTCCAAGTGGTTTTGAGAACATATCAGACGGAAGTATGTTCGGTGTGTTCAAGATTGAGAACGATGCAGTTTGGGAAGAAATCAGGAAGGGGACATTCAGGGGATTCTCTCTTGAGGGATACTTCTCAATTGAAGATAACATTAAAGAAGATAAGGAGAATATGAACCTAAAGGAAAGACTGAGACAACTGCTTGCTGAGTTCGCACAGGTTGAGACAGACAAGGGTATCCTTGTTGCAGTCGACGAGGTTGCTGTCGGTGCAGAGGTTACTGACGAGAACGGCAATCCGATTGCGGACGGTGAGTACAAGTCAGAAGACAGAATCTATGTCATCAAGGATGGCAAGGTTGAGGCAGTCAACGAGGCTGAGCCAGAAGAGCCACAGGAGCCTTCTGAGGAGCCAAAAGGTGATGAGCCGAACAATGAGCCAGAAGAGCCTGAAAAGCCTTCTGATGAGCCTGAAAAGGGCGAAAATGAGCCTGAACCAGAACCACAGCCAGAGCCTATTATCGAGGAGCCTGACTACAAGGCAGAGATTGATGCTTTGAAGGCAGCTATCGAGGCAATGAATGCTGAGATTAACGGTATCAGGGAAATGCTCAAGCAGCCAGCAAGCACTCCAATCGAGGAGGAGTTTGAGCAGGTTGTAGAGCCTAGGAAAGCTGGAAACAGCAGATTGATTGAAGCTCTTGAAGCTATCAAGAACAAGAAATAAGTAGATTAAATTAAGTTAATACAATGGCAAATCCAATTGTTACATCTCTTCCAGAGTATGTCGACCAGAGTTCAATGGAACTCAAGGCAAAGAGTGAACTTGGCGCACGTTCAGCAGGTCTGCTCACTGTTCAGACTGGCGTAAACGGTGATACAGATATCCACCTCATTACAACTGACGTTAAGTTCCAGGACGGTTCTGACTGCGGATTCTCTGCACAGGACACAAGCGCAATCACACACAGGAGAATTTCTCCAGCAATCCTCAAGGTGAATACCACTTTCTGTGAGAAGAAGCTCTTAGGCACTTTCGCACAGCACCAGGTACGTGTTGCTGCTGGCAAGGAGACTCTTCCTTTCGAGGAGAAGTTCATCGGCGGTATCGTAACAGGTGTCAATGACGGTGTTGAGAAGGTTATCTGGCAAGGCGATAGCACAGCTACTGGCCAGACAGAGCCAGACGGTCTCTTGAAGATTATGGCTACTGCTGTACCAAGCGGTAACGTAAGCACTTTCAACGTAGGTACTTCTGCTTACAGCGCAATCAAGGACGTTTATTCTAAGATGCCAACTCAGGTTGTGAACAAGAGCGATGCACGTATCATCGTATCAACATCACTCTTCCGTAAGTTCATTATGGAGCTTGTTGCTGCCAACCTCTATCACTATGACCCAGCAAACAACGCTGAGACACTGTCTTACAAGCTTCCTGGCTCTAACGTAATCGTTGAGGGTGTTGAGGGTCTTGACGGTGCTGACAAGGAGTATATCGTAGGTGCAAGGCTTTCTAACCTCTATATGGGTGTTGACCTTGAGTCTGACAAGGATACCTTCGACTTCTGGTTCTCAAAGGATGACAGGGTATTCAAGCTCGCCATCGAGTTCGCACTTGGTCTCCAGGTAGCGTTCCCAGACGAAATCACTCTTGGTAAGATTAACAAGTCATAACCAATATTCTTGGGGAGTAAAATCCCCAAGGATTCTTTTTAAGCTAATTAATTAACATTCAAGATAATATGAGTTATTGTCCAGCCGTACTAAAAGGTCTTCCAAAGGACTGTCAGCCTTCTAAGGGTGGTGTTAAGCGTGTATTCATCGCAAGCTATCCTCAGAACGCAGTCGACGTGAACGACATATACAGCTTCTCTGGCCAGGTCCAGACAGGCACAGTAATCGACTACAAGGATGCTTACATTGATGACGTTAAGTCAGGTGTAACCTGGTATGAGTATTCATTCCGCAAGGGTGGTGCCACACTTACATCAACATTGACTGTAGACCCAGCAAATGGCGGTTACGTTTCAACAGAGCTTGCACTTACATTCGCAAGAATCGAGGCAGCTAAGAGAGCAGAGGTTGCTGCTATGGCACTGTCTGATATGGCAGTTGTTGTAGAGCTCCAGAATGGTACCGTACTTGGCCTTGGCGTTGACGACCCTGTAACAGCTACAGGCGGTTCAGCCAATTCAGGTGCAAACGCTTCTGATGCTAACAACTATCAGATTACCCTTACTGACGAGTTCTCAACCTGGCCGTTGACAGTAGGTGCTGCTGCATTTACGAAGATTAAGGCTTCTGCTGCAAGTGGTAACGCTGTTACCAACAGCTAATTGCAGAAGACAGATAAGGACTGAAGGAGGGAGGTAGGATGAAATATGCTTACTTCCCTCTTTTGTCTATTTTTTAATAAACAGTTCAACGATGCAATATGTAAATGGAGAAGAGCCATTCAGTGTAACCAACAATAACTTCGCAGTTGGACCGACTTCGGCAGGTTACACATTAGGCTATAGTGTGGACGGTGCAAGCTTCACCCTCTACAGCGATGAGACACCAGCAAACGAGGTGCTGGTAGTTAATGGGTTCCCAGAGGGTATGATATTCAAGCTTCAGGGAAACAGTGATAACAACGTAAAGATTTTGGACTAAAGGTACGGTTATGATAATCAATCTGGCAAAAATAGACTTCGGACGTTCAGGCGGCTTCTCCGTTATACTCAACGGAAAGGAGTACCCTGTATATCCAGAACCTACTCCGACTGAGGAATTGAGGGTATCGAAATCTGTATGTTGGGTAAACCCAGAGGATTACTTTAACGTATACACCAACCTTTCGTGGGAGGTTATCAGTACAGAATAATCAGATTAAAGAAGAAATACAAATATGAGTTTCGTAAATTGGCTAACAGTCAACCCTGCATCAGGCAGTGGTAACGGCACTGTAAACGTGTCAGGTTCTACCTATACTGGTCGTGTTATGAGACAGACCGTAATCGAGGTAACGGCAGCTAACGTAACCCCTGCACAGGTAACTGTAAAGCAGAGTGGTAAGAGTGAGTTCGTTTCTTCAAACGCTAACAGCTATACAAAGGAAAAGGAGGGTGGTACCCTTACAATCGAGGGTGTGTCAAACTCAAGCGCACTTACCTTCTCTTTGGGTACAGGTGACTTGGAAATCTCACTTCCTGCAAACTATACCGCAAATGGTGAGACAACTGCAAACGGTGACCCTATCACAGGAGACCCAGGTGCTTCTGCACAGTACAACTGGTCAATCCAGTTCACAATCCCAAGTGCTACTACAGTTGAGACGAAGAGCAAGCAGTTGACGATTACTGACGATGGCGGTCACAGCGTGACGGTTACTATCAACCTTACTGGTGTCGATGCTTATCTGACCGTAAGTGAGAATGAGATTACAATCCCAGCAGACGGTACAGCGCAGTCATTCACTATTACTTCTAACGTAAGTTGGACTATTGACAGTGCATCCTAAGAAGTAATCCTAAAGTAATCACATAGACAGGGGAGGAGGTAAAAGAGCCTCTTTCCCTATTTTTATTTAAATGCAATAACATATGATTATCGACGGATTTAACATAAGTGAGTCTGGTGGAACAAGTGGAGTTTCCACCGTAAGCGTAAGTGCCTCACGTAATGAAGACTTCGTTGCAAAGACAACTGCAATCGAGGTCGATTCAGCCGTGGGCAATATCAAGAGGGTTATCAACCTGACTCAGTCGGCAGCAGTGGGCTATGAGTATACCCCTGTAATATATATCTGGAATGATGGCCTCTCAACAGGTGAGATTGACCTTGGATACGTGCCAGGTGACAATACCGTTATCGAGATGGATGTGGAGCCTGAGAACAGTGCCACACAGGGCAGGAAGATTCTCTGGTTTGACGATTTCCAGTACTATGCATACAACAGCTATCAGTACTTTGCCAATAACGGCAGTGCGCAGACAGTAAAGACCAACCTCAACAGGAGTGTAATCTCTCTGTCCCATACCGTAGGTGGATGGAGCTGGTCAGGTGTGACTGATACCGTCAAGGTATATGGAAGTGACGGAAGGGCAAAGATTTACGGAATCAAGATATATGAGGATAATGTCCTTGTAAGGGACTACGTTCCTGCCTTGGATTCCAACGGTGTTCCTTGTCTGTTTGATAAGGTTAATTTTGAGTACTATTACTTCAAGGTTAACGGTGAGATATCATCAGCATTGACATCAGGTGGCTATTTCGTTGAATACCTTCAAGGTAACAATTCCGATTATATTAACCTTAACTATGTGCCTGTATCCAACACGTATTTCGAGATGGACATACAGGGTATTGTATGTGCTGGTGAGTCCAACGGATACGGTATGTACTGGCTTGCTGACACCAAGTATGTATGGCGTTATGCAAGTTATTATAGGATAATTCAGTTCTCGGAAGTGCCAAATGAGCAAAGACATATACTCAAGTTCGGTAAGGAATACTATGTCAACGGTGTACAGCAAGGGTCAACAACGGCAGGATGGCAAACTCAGTCACTGTCTGCATATGTCCTGGCTGTTCACGACGGTAACAACGTCAACGGTAAGACAACAGGTATCCTGTACGGCTTGAAGATTTATGAGGGCAGCACCCTTGTAAGGGACTTTGTGCCTTCTGTCATTAATAATCAAGTCGGCTTATACGATAAGATAACTGGAACATTCAGGCCTTCTGTACAGAATACATTGACTAGCGGTTCTGTTGTCACAGAGAGGGTTGTCTATGATGAGTCTGCTGTAACTATCTCAAATTCAGATATTTCAACTGTATATGTAGGTGACACCGTATCATTGAATGCTTCAACAACCCCAACTGGAGTTACGTTGAGCTATTCAAGTTCTGACCCAAGTGTTGCAGCCGTTGATGCTAATGGCGTTATAAGTGGTGTATCAGATGGTAATGCCGTAATCACTATAACATCAGGTGAATTGAGGGACGATGCAAATCAGGTTCATTACTATCCTGTCAAGAAGAAGGTAAGCATTACAAGCCAGTCAAACCCTGAACATAAGTACCTGACATTCACAGCATTAGAGGCTACTGACATCTCAATGCCTAATATTGATGACAAGGTAATCTATTACAAGGCTACTGGTGACAGTGACTATACCAGGATGACAAGTGCTACGACAATCTCACTCTCAACTGGTGACAGCGTGAAGTTCTATGGCGAGAATGAGACCTTAAGTGGCAAGACCTTTGATTCAACAGGTACATTCAATGCAAGTGGTCACGTAACATCCTTGCTGTCAAGTACTTCTCCTTCAACACTTTCTTCAACAGGAGAGTTCAGTAACTTGTTCACAAGTACTGACATTGTAAGTGCGAGTGGTATTGTGATGCCGACAAATGTCACAGAGAGCTGTTATAAGTCAATGTTCAGTAACTGTTATCAATTAACAAGTACTCCGACACTGCCAGCTACAACTCTTGCAAGCAGTTGTTATTCAACTATGTTCACCAATTGCTCAAGCCTTACAAGTGCGCCTGAGTTACCTGCGACGGTATTGGCAAATGGCTGTTACGCAAATATGTTCTATGGATGTTCAAATCTTGTAACACCTCCAGCACTCCCAGCAACTACGGCACCAAGTTCTTGTTACAGTCATATGTTCGCTGGCTGTTCAAGCCTTGAATCGGCACCAGCACTTCCAGCGACTGTATTGAACAACTGGAGTTACGACAATATGTTCTTCGGTTGCGGTAACTTGACCAATGTTCCTGAACTACCTGCAACATCCGTGGCTTCTTCTGCCTATGCTCATATGTTCCAGTATTGTGGTTCAATTACAAGCGCAGTTATGTCAGGAACCTCATTTGGCATATCAGCTTGTAAGGGTATGTTCTCTGGCAGTACGTTATCAGCAATCACAGTCGATTTTACGGAAACCCCAACTGATTATTCAGCAACTGCTCTCGAAGGATGGCTTGGTGACTGTGCGCAATACGGTGTTGTCTATGCTCCATCCAATAGGACTTGGGACAAGAACACATCAGAGGCTTATATCCCAAGCGGATGGACGGTTGTTAACAAGGGTACACAGATTGACAGCGTAACAGGTATCACTATAGCCAACTCTGAGCCTACAGGTGCAATCATAGAGGGTGATACATTCAGTCTCAATGCAAGCACAACTCCTACGGGAATGTCATTGAGCTATTCAAGTGCCAATTCAAATGTTGCAAGCGTTGATAGCAGTGGTGTGATAACAGGTATGGGAAGTGGTTCTACTACGATTACCATAACAGCACAGGACTACTTCGATACAACCAACCATATCTATTATGTCGGCACTTCAAAGACAGTTAATGTGGAGGTTGATGTAGCTGCTGTATTGCCAGCAACCTGGTCAACTGATAATCTCAGCCTTGCATTCGGTCAGGGATTCCATCCAACTACTGTCCCTTGTACAAGCATTATCAACCGAAACGGCATAAACATCAATGCTGCATACGCAGGTGATTACGCCGAAGGCACAGCGACGGTAAGCGGATTGAAGGTTGTTGTAACAGAGCAACTTAACACACTCAAGCTGAGAGTCAGTCAAGGCGTTCAGGATAATGAAGAGTCTGGTCTTGCAAATGTCGATTTCGGAGCAGTTGTTGATAACTACGATTTGGTAGGCAATACAACTATATCAATGACTTCGGCTTCAACTGTTGAGAGTTCTGGTGTGACGTTCACATACAACAACGTCCCAGCAGGAACCTATACTTTCTCACCTGTATTAGGTGAAGACAACGACAGTCACGGTGTATTATATATAGATGAATACTATGGTCCGTTGAACTTCAACTGCTATGTTGACGAGGCTACACCTTATGTCATTACCGATGACGTGCATTGGGATACTGCTTCTCCTGGAATGTACTATGCCACAGGTATGACTGACAACCCAGCCAGCAGAAATAGAGTTTGCTATCTGACACAGACAATTACGGATGGTGTACAGAACCTGGCTGGCACGGCAACAAAGGCGACCCCTTCAGGTGGAGGCTATATGGGTATAATAAGTCCATTGAACATTATTCTTGATGAGACGATTTCAGGTCTTACCTTTACAATCGGAGTCATTGAACAGGATATGAGTGGTGATTTGGCTTATAATATCGTTGATTCATCATCTCTGACCAATGTGGTCCTGAAAGGCGTAACTGTCTCAGGAAGCTATAATCCGACAAGCCTGTCACTGATATCACAACAGTCAGGTGTAACGGCAACATTCAATTATCCTGTCCCAGCAGGTATATATCGCCTGATAATTGGAGGATTTGTTGACCCTGGGTATGATGATGAATGGTATAATGATAGTGGTGATACCTTTGAGGTTAATGTTGAAATCTCAGGTGGACAGCCAGTGTAATAGAAAAAGAAAGGGAATCCTTGAAAGGGGTTCTCTTTTTTTTATGTACAAAAAATACCCTACCACTTTCTTGTGATAGGGCTCTGTTAACATATGAACAAAACAATAGCCTCACTATCCTCACGGACTGCTTTGGCTTGAATCATTTTAAAATGAAAGAAACGAATGAATATTTATCTATATACCAAAATAGCCTTTTACACCAAAATACACCAAAATGTTACCCTTTTACACTCATTTTCTATTTCTATTAAAAGAAAATACATATGATTATCATAAAGGATTTAACCAAATGTGAACATATCTACGTGTCCAATCCCTTTGAATCGAAGCCTGTGGGAATGTGGTCAGTGAACATTTACGATATGATGGATTCCATCATAAAGACATTCCTTGTAACGGATGAGTGTGAGGATAGGGAATATATCGTATTCGCCACTTCAACCATAGCAGATATGGAGGACGGTGAGTATGTCCTCAAGCTGACAAACAAGGACTTGGATATCATCACAAGACTGAGAATAGGAGAGATAAGCCATAACGGTCAGATGACCTCTGGCAATACATATAACTACAATACAGAAGATGAAGACACATTCTATGAAGGATAATAACAAGGACCAGAAGGTCAAGACAGTAAAGCTGTCATTCGTAGCCATCGACCCGTATGACGATGACCAGACAATCCGTCCAATCGAGACCGTACAGAGAGGTAGAGGTTGGGTAGATTGGGGAGAGAGGAATGCCTATGCCAATTTCGTATATGAACTCTCCCAGAAGAGTGCTACACTGAATACCATTATCAACGGTATCTCTGACTATGTTATCGGTAATGAGGTTGAATCCCTTAATCCGCTATTCACCAATGACGAGCTTGAGGATGTCATAAAGGAGATTGCCATTTCATATATGACCTATGGAGGCTTTGCCATTAATGTCCTACGTAACAAGATGGGAGAGATATGCAAGCTTATTCCATTGGATATCAGATGCTTAAGAACAAATGAGGACCATTCATCATACTATTATTCAAAAGATTTTAGGGACAAGACCAAACGTGGCCACTATTCGACCTTACATTACCCGAAGTTCGATGTCAATGGCACTGAGGCTAATAGTGTTTACTATTACCGTAATGACCGCCACAAGGTTTATCCTACACCTATATTTGCTCCTGCTATCAAGAGTGTTGAGACAGATGTGCTGATTAATGACTTCCAATGTAACCTGGTCAGAAACGGCCTTGCTTCTGACTATATGGTATCATTTAACAACGGCATACCAACATCGGAGGTACAGGATGAGATTGAGGAGATGTTCAACGAGAAGTTTGCTGGCAGTGGCAACGCAGGAAGACCTATAATCTCATACAGTGAAGACAAGGAACACGCACCTGAAATCCTTGGTATACCAAGTGATAACTTTGCCGACAAATGGGAGAATGTAAGCAAGAGGAGCCAACAGGAAATCTTCAAGGTGTATAAGGCACAGCCATTGCTCTTTGGCCAGAATACCGACCAGAATGGCAGTCTGTCTGTTGAGCAGTTTGATATGGCTTTCAAGCTATTCAATACCAGTGTCATCAAGCCGATTCAGAAGCTTATCAAGAGGTCTTTTAAGGACATTCTTGGAATGGATGCAATTAAAATCGAGCCTTTCTCAATCGATTGGGATGGAGAGGATGATGCTAAGAATTCAAATGAAGAGGAGGTACTATAATGATATACTTTGTTTCAGAAAAGACAATAAAAGAGAATAGTAACATCGATGTCAATACTGACACCCATTACATACTGCCAGCACTCAGAGAGGCACAGGAGATTGAGTTACAGACAATCATAGGCCAAATGCTCTACAAGAGGCTCCAGGGTATGATTGAGGATAAAAGTATCGATGAGGAGGCAAATGCCCTGTACAGAGCGTTTTTGGGGGAGATTAAGTACTATCTCATCTACAATGTACTGTCAAACATTATCCTCAAGGTAAACTACAAGATAAACAACGGTGGATTGCAGCAGACCTCTGACGAGAACCTACAGCCAGTTCAATTGAAGGATGCACAGTCTCTCAAGCAATGGTACGAGGGCAGAGCCGACTTCTACGCCGACAGAATAAGGTGGTTTATGGTTGACAATTACGATGAGTTAGGCATTGGAAATGAGGATGTTACCAACTTAAGAGCACAGTTGGATGACCTTGCACCTTGTAGCATTTATTTAGGTGGTGCCAAGAATCCTTCAAAGAGATTCGTTCAGAGATACCGTACATACGGTTATGATATGCCTTGGAAGGGAAGGAGGTAAGAATGACACTCAAAGACATTATTGATATAGTTGAGAAGGTATCGCTCAAGATGCCGAATGTCAAGACAAGCTATGAGGGTTCTGTATATGACCTTAACAGCAAGCCTGATATAGAGCATACGGTTACGGTCCTGACCCAACGCACACACGACTATGACTGGAATAGCCAGATGTGGACATTCCATTTTGTCCTGTTCTATGTTGACAAGCTCACCAATGACGAATCAAACAGACAGGACATCCAGAGTAATGGAATCATAGCTCTTCACAATATTGTAAGGAACGTATGTGAGATTACTGGATTGGAGTGTTCATTTGAGCAATATGACACCTTTACAGAATCATTTGCAAGCCTTTGTGCAGGTGCCTATGTAAGTTTTGACTTGCAATGTCCAGATTGGAACTGTGGTTATGAGATTGACGTTGATGACGTTGAATTTGATGACCCTGTTGAACCTATTAACGATGATGAGGAGGAAGGATAATGACACCATTGTTTCATATATGTGATGACCCAAAGGATAACGTAAAGCTCAACCTGTCGTTGGGCAGTTTCGTTGCTGCAATCGGATTCGGTATTGCAGGATTTATTGCCCCTCCTATCGGTGATATAAACTCAAGTGTACTATACTTGGTTGCGCAACTTTTAGTCCTTACAGCCACTTTCCTTGGATTGGAGGGACTTGGATTGCAGTTCTTAAGCAGAAAACCTCAAAAAGGTGAAGGACATACAAAATAAAAATCTAAAATTATGTGGAAATACATTATTGACCTCATTTGGGAGATAGGTTTTACCCTATGGTCCAAGAGGGAGGATAAATGGCATAGGATTTGGCTCTTGATAAAGGAGATTTACTACACAATTCTGACGAAGGTGTACGACAATAGATATGATTTTTTTCAATGGGCCTTCATAATATTCGTTCTAAGCTGGCTTTTGTGTTGTTATGGGACAGTTGCCCACCCGATACAAGAAAGCCCGTCAGAGAGCGATTCTGGGGCAATTTTAGCTATAAAATCAGACACACTATGAAGAAGTTTTTTACAATAGCAGGAATATTGATGATTTTGGCCTCAATCGGGCTGAATATCTACCTGTTGACCAAACCTGCTCCAGATGTTGATGTCGAATATGTTGAGACTATCAAATATGATACCATTCGTGATACTGTCCCACAGCTTGTGTCAAAGACCTATGTCAGGACAAAGTTGGATACATTGGTAATGAGAGAAGTGATACCTGGCGATACTGTCAAGGTTGCTGTTGAACTGCCATTGGAGCAGAAGTACTACAAGGTGGACAGTTTATACGAGGCTTATGTTTCTGGTGTTGA
>Ga0265300_10003556_pt1 | contig 12767 bp, 8 predicted proteins | sample AusTroGonzalo_MG_FD_193482 | JGI IMG/M metagenome (GOLD analysis project Ga0265300, IMG submission 193482) | Bovine rumen microbial communities from tropical cattle in Woodstock, Queensland, Australia - Gonzalo_03 | ecosystem: Host-associated > Mammals > Digestive system > Stomach > Rumen ... | reverse complement strand
AGCCTTAAGGCTTAGTTTGTGACCGCTGTGCGAGAAGCGGATCTTCACCAAGCCTTTAGGCTTACGCTGGTAAAAAGCCCTAAGGGGGCAAGTGCAAGCCACCGGCTCAGCCGGTGGTCCTGACTGCTTTTATGCGGCGGCAAGTAGCGGCGCGAATATTAAACCGCGCTTTTTATGCGGCGGCGAATAAGAGGGCATGAGCTTTGCTAACTGCCTTCTCACCGCATAATCACGTACAAGGAGTACGCTCATATGCGTTTCGTCGGAGAGCGCTTGCCTCTTTTCTCCGCATCCTATATAAATCTCAAGCACCGTTAGGTGCATATCAAGCGGCGTCAGCCGCATATCAAGCCAAGCGATAGCGCGGCATATCAAGTCCCGACAGGGACATATCAAGCGGCGTCAGCCGCATACAAGAGACGCTCGACTACGCTCGCTTTAGCGCTGACGCGCGGATTTTTGACTTTTGCAGGCAAGAGACGCTCGGCTTCGCTCGCTCTGGGCGCCGGCGCGGACGAAACGCTCCGCTTGACAAACCCTATACAAGTTATTATAATTATTTTATTGTATATGAGGAGGCGTGTATGCTGCACGTAAAGCCTTTGATCGACGAATCTTGCGAGGCGTTTCTCCGCTCCGAAGGGGTGGAGCTTTCTTGCGCTTCGGGGGTGGACGTGGCGCTTTATGAGGACGAGAGGATGATCGGCGTGGCGCGCGTTTCCTTCGCCCCCGATACGGCGGTTTTGGAGGCGGTCTACGTGACGCCCGACCGGCGCGGCAACGGGTTCGGTGATTTCTTGACCCGTGCGGTGATGGACGCCTATACGCGTAGTTTGCCCCTCTTTCGGGTGGCGTACAAGAGCGATTATTTTATGAAGTTCGGCTTTACGGAGTCGGCGGACGGTATGCAGATCAAGAGCGAGGAGATCACTTTCCCCTCGGCATGCGGAGGACACAGATGAAGAGCGACATCGAGATAGCAAGGGAGCAGACGCTGCGCCCGATCGGCGAGATCGCGGCGAAACTCGGACTGACGGAAGAGGAGATCGAGCAGTACGGCAAGTACAAGGCGAAGGTTGCGCGGAAGCCTGCGGCGGCGAAAGGCAAGCTGATCCTCGTGACGGCGATCAACCCGACCCCGCTCGGCGAAGGTAAGACCACGGTGTCCATCGGACTGGCGGACGCCTTTACCCTAATGGGCAAGAAATGTTGTTTGGCGCTTCGCGAGCCGTCTCTCGGACCGGTTTTCGGCATCAAGGGCGGCGCGACGGGCGGTGGTTACAGTCAAGTTCTGCCGATGGAAGACATCAACCTGCATTTTACGGGCGACCTGCACGCGATCACGGCGGCGAATAACCTGCTCGCGGCGCTGATCGACAATCATATCAAGTTCGGCAACGAGCTCGGGATCGAGAGGATCTCCTTCCGTCGCGCGATGGATATGAACGAGCGCTCGCTCCGAAAGATCATTCTGTGCGCCAAGGGCGGCGCGGACGGCGAACCGCACGAAGGCGGATTCGACATCACGGCGGCGTCCGAAGTGATGACCACCTTGTGTCTCGCGGAGAATATGACCGACTTGAAGCGTCGGCTTGCCGCGATCATCGTCGGCTACAGAGCGGACGGCAAGGCGGTCACGGCGGGCGATCTCGGCGCGGAAGAGGCGATGGCGATCCTCCTAAAGGACGCGATCAAGCCCAACCTCGTGCAGACCATCGGCGGCACGCCTGCGCTGATACACGGCGGACCCTTCGCGAATATCGCGCACGGTTGCAATAGCGTGATCGCGACCAAGACGGCTCTGTCCCTCTCCGACGTCACGGTGACCGAGGCGGGATTCGGCGCAGATCTCGGCGCGGAGAAGTTCCTCGACATCAAGTGCCGCAAGGCGGGACTGAAGCCCGCGGCGGTCGTTCTCGTCGCGACGGTGCGCGCTCTCAAATACAACGGCGGCGTGGATAAGACCGCGCTCACGGGCGAGGATCTCGCGGCGCTCGAAAAGGGCATCGTGAACCTCGGCGCACATATCGACAACCTGACGGGCGTTTTCGGCGTGCCCCTCGTCGTGTCGATCAACAAGTTCGCGACCGACACCGATAAGGAGATCGCTTTCGTGCAAAAATACTGCGAGGACAGAGGTGTCAAGGCGGTCGTGAACGAATGCTTCCTCAAGGGGGGCGTAGGGGCTACGGCCCTCGCGAAAGAGGTGCTCGCGGCGAGCGAGAAGGACTACACCCTTCGCTACGCGTACGAGCTGACCGATCCTCTGAAAGTGAAGATCGAGAAGGTCGCAAAGCGCGTCTACGGCGCGGCGGAAGTCACCTTCTCCGATATAGCGGCGGCGAAACTCGCCGCGGCGGAAGAGCAGGGCTTCGGCTCCTTCCCCGTCTGCATCGCGAAGACGCAATATTCCCTCTCTCCCGACCAAAAGGCCTTGGGGCGCCCGACGGGATTTACCTTCCCGGTCACCGACGTGACGGTCAGAGGCGGCGCGGGGTTCGTCGTGGTGGAGTGCGGTTCGGTGATGCTGATGCCGGGTCTTCCCAAGGAACCCAACGCATACAAAATGACGATCAACGAGGACGGCGTCATCGACGGTTTGTCCTAAGAAAGAGGCAAAAATGGAAAGTACTAATTTTATCGAAGAGATCATCGACAGCGAACTCGCCGCGGGCAAGGTCAATAAGATCGTGACCCGCTTCCCCCCCGAGCCGAACGGCTATCTGCACGTCGGGCACGCGAAATCCCTCGCGATCAATTTCGGGGTCAAACGGAAGTACCACGGCGAATGCAATCTCCGCTTCGACGACACCAACCCGACCAAGGAAGACGTCGAGTACGTGAACAGCATCAAAGAGGACATCAAGTGGCTCGGCTTCACTTGGGATCGCGAACTCTACGCCAGCGACTACTTCGACCAAATGTACGAATTCGCGCTGAAACTCATAAGAGACGGCAAGGCGTACGTCTGCGATATGAGCGCCGAGGAGATCACGAAAAACCGCGGCACGCTGACCGAACCGGGCGTCGAGAGCCCCTCGCGAAATCGCTCCGTCGAGGAGAACTTGCGCCTGTTCGAAGGCATGAAGAACGGCGAGTTCGCGGACGGCGAGAAGGTCTTGCGCGCCAAGATCGATATGGCGAGCCCGAATATCAACATGCGCGACCCGATCCTTTACCGCGTACTCCGCGCGACCCATCACCGCACGGGGGACAAGTGGTGCATTTATCCGATGTACGACTTCGCCCACCCGATCAGCGACTGCATCGAGGGCATCACGCACTCGATCTGCACCCTCGAATTCGAGGATCATCGCCCGCTCTACGATTGGGTCAAGTATAACTGCGGCTTTGGAGACAATCCGCGTCAGATCGAGTTCGCCCGCCTGGGACTTACCCGCACGATCATGAGCAAGCGCTACTTAAAGCGCCTCGTCGATACCGGCGTGGTCGAGGGCTGGGACGATCCCCGTATGCCGACCCTTTCGGGAATGCGCGAGAGAGGCTATCCGCCCGAGGCGCTCCTCGATTTCTGCGATCGTATCGGCGTCGCCAAGAGCAATTCGATGGTCGAATCCGCCCTCTTGGAGCATTGCGTCAGGGAGAATCTCAATGCGAACGCGACCCGCGTGATGGTGGTCAAGGAGCCGCTGAAGCTCCGCATCGTGAACCTTGCCGACCCCATTACCGTGCAGGTGGAAAACAACCCGACGGCGGAAAACGCGGGCACGCACGCCGTCACGCTGACCCCCGAGATCTACATCGAGAAGAGCGACTTTTCGCTCGATCCGCCCCCGAAGTACCACCGCCTGAAACCGGACGGCATGGTACGTCTCAAGGGCGCGTACATCATCAAATATCTGTCGCACGAGACCGACGACGCGGGCAACGTGACCGCCGTCAATTGCGAGTATATCGAGGACAGTATGTCGGGCGGCGCGAATGCGGGCATCAAGGTCAAGGGCGTACTGCATTGGGCGCCCGCGGACGCATGGGACGTCACGATCAACGACTACGACTATCTGTTGGACGACGTCGAGGACGGCAGGGACTTCGGCGAGAGACTGAACCCCGTGACCAAGACGGTCTATCACGGTAAGGCGGAGCCGTTCCTCGGCGAGGCGAGAGCCTACGACCGCTTCCAGTTTATGCGCCTCGGCTACTATATGAAGAACCGCAAGGGCGAATACAACCTGATCGTCGGATTGAAGGACAGCTACAAAGGATAGAATAGAGGAGAGGGCGGCGGCATAGTTTTATACTATGGATACGCTCTTTCTTTATCTGATAAACGACCTTCCCGACGCGCCCTCTCTCGCGGGGCTGACTCCCTACGAGTGGCTGAAACGCGGCGTGGGCGAAATCCCGCACCGTGAGATCACGGACGAAAGCGAAGCGACAGATCCGCAAGGCGCGGACGGCGTCGCGATCCTATACGCCGATACCCCTCTCGTGCGAAAAGCCGACCTCGTCGATCTGTTTCGCGAGATGGAGAAACGCGGGATCGACGGCTACGAGATCGGCAGGGGCAGGCTGGTCACCACAGTAGCCTTTCGCCGCGGCTCTCTCCCGAAAAGGAGATGCGTCGCGCCCTTCGCGGGGCGGCTGACGGACGCGACCTCGCTCAGCGCGATCGAAAGGTTATTATACCGAAGAAATGCGGATTTATCCGTACAAAATGGAGCAATTATCCCCGACGTGGATTCGGTGCGGATCGACGCGACGACGGTGGTGGAACGGGGTGCGACCGTCGAGCCCTATGCGCTCATTCGGCACAGCCGCATTCGTGCGGGCGCTCGGATCGGCAGTTTCTGCGAGATCGAGAACGCCGAGATCGGCGAGGGCGCTCGGATCGAGCATTCCGTGATCCGCGACAGCGTGGTCGGCGCTCGGGCGACGGTAGGGCCCTTTGCTTATCTCCGTATGGGGACGTATCTCGGCGAGGGCGTGCGCGTCGGCGACTTCGTGGAAGTGAAAAAGAGCCGCATCGGCGCGGGGGCGAAAGCCGCGCATTTAGCCTATATCGGCGACGCCGAGGTCGGCGCGGAGACCAACGTCGGATGCGGCACGGTCTTCGCCAATTACGACGGCAAGGTCAAGCGCGAGACCCGCGTCGGAAAGCGGGTGTTTATCGGTGCGAATACCAATCTGATCGCGCCGCTGACCGTCGGAGACGACGCCTATATCGCCGCCGCAAGCACGGTGACAAGGGACGTTCCGCCCCGTGCGTTCGTGATCGGACGGGTTAGGGAAGAGGTTAAGGAAAAGCGCAGGGAATGACCCTCGAAAGGAGAAAAAATGTTGTTGGTCGTGGGACTCGGAAACATAGGCGCCCGATACGAAGGGACCTATCATAACGTCGGGTTTTCGGTAGCGGATGCGCTCGCCGAGCGCCTCGGGCTGTCTTTCCGCGAGAACGCGGGGATCCGCGCTTTCGAGGCGGAAGGCAACGTCGCGGGCAAGAAGATCCGCATTTTGAAGCCTACGACCTATATGAACCTCTCGGGCGAATGCGTGAAGTCCGCGATCGCGAAATACAAGGCGGAGCCGAGCGAGGTCCTGGTCGTCCTCGACGACGTTGACCTTGCCGTCGGGGTGACGAGGTTCCGCGAGAAGGGCAGCGCAGGCACCCACAACGGGCTACGCAATATCACCGCGCTCTGCGGAGAATTGCCGCGCCTCAGGGTCGGCATCGGCAAGCCGCACCCGGGGGAGGATCTTGCGGAATACGTGTTGCACAAGGTGAATAAAGAATCTGCCTCTCTCCTCTCGAAAGCGGCGGAGAAGGCGGCGACGGGGATCGAAAAGTACCTTGCGGACGGGGACGTAGAGGCATTCACGAGGGAGATGAACACGAACGCCTGACTCCCGATTCGGATGATGGAAAACCTTTATATACGAGGGTTTGAGATATATAATACCATATACGACACACTCGCCGGCGACAAAAAGTCGCTGGTTTTCGGCATATCCGACCCGCAGAAAGCACATCTTGCGGCGGCATCGCCCGTGCCTCTTTTATACATAGCGGACGGCGAAGCCCGCGCCCTCGAGGTCGCGGAAGAGATCGCCTCTTACGGCACGCCGTCGGTCTATCTGCCCCCCAAGGGCGACGTCCTTTTGGGCAAGCGCACGGACGCACGTTCCTATGCGCGCATCTCCGCGCTGTTAAAGGTGCTGAACGGGGAAACACGGGTGCTCGTGACGACGGTCGAGGCGATCTTCGGCTATTTGCCGCGCCCCGCCGATCTCCGCGCCCGTTCGCTGCGTATCGCCGTCGGGCAGGTCGTTTCGGTAGAGAGACTGCTTAGCGATCTCGTCCACGCGGGCTACGATCGCGTGATCTCCGCGCCGAAAAAGGGTGAGTTTCGTCTATCGGGCGACGCGCTCTCGGTTTTCCCGATCAATGCGGAGAATCCCGTCAAGATCGACATATTATACGACGAGGTCGAGAGCATCAAGATCTACGCGCCCGATTTTCTCGGCGTGATCGGCAAGGCGGACGAGCTCACCCTCGCGCCCGCGAGCGAACTCTTGCTGGACGAATCGGACGTCAAAGAGGCTTTTCGTCGCATCGAGGCTTCGCGCAAACTCCAGAATCGCTCCGCGCGGCTCCGCACCGACGAGATCCTATCCGATCTGACCCTGCGCGCCGCGGCGCATCCGTCCGACGGCGGCTTGACCTATCTGATCCCTTTCGTCAAGGAGCGTCTCTCAACGATTTTCGACTATTTGGACGGCTACGCCGCCTTCGTGGACGAACCCAAAAAGATCTTCGAGGGGTTCTCGCGCTTTCTCATCGACCATTTCGGCAGGGTGCATCGCCTATCGGAAGACGGCGAGGTTTTGTCCGCGCACCGTGAATCCGTCGCCTCGGAGCGGGAGATCATGGGGGCGCTGTCCGCGATGCCTCAGGTCGGTGCGTCCTCTTTCAGCGAGAGGATCAGCGGCAGGAGCGGCGCATTTTATCTGAACTCGGCGTCTTTGCCGAATTATATCAAGAATACCAATATGTTCGTCGGCTTCATAGAGGACGAACTGCAAGAAGGGCGACGCGTCCTCGTCTTCACGCAGGACGAGGAGCGGCGGCAGGCGCTCGAACGACTGCTGGGCGATCACGCCTCGTCGGTCGAGTACGTCCCCGCCAAATTGCGGCACGGGTTCGTGTCCAAAAGCGAGCGGACGACCTACGTCGGCAGCGGCGATTTCCTGTCGCCGACCTCGGCGCTCCGTCTGCCGAAGAGTCCCTTGATCGCCCCTAAGATCGGGGACTATATCGTGCACGAAGACTTCGGCATCGGCAGATGTCTCGGGCTGACGCATATCAAGAATTACGCGGGCGAGGGGGATTATCTCGCGATCCAATACGCGGGGCAAAACAAGATCTATCTGCCTGTGTCGCAGATGGATATGGTGACGCTTTACAGCGGGTCGGAGACCGAGCCGGAGCTGTCCGATCCCAATAAAGAGGAGTTCCAAAAGGAGAAGGCGAAGGCGAAAAAGTCGATCCGCAAGATGGCGCTCGACCTCGTCGACCTATACGCCAAGCGTGAGCGGAGCGAGGGTTTCGTCTATCCCGAGGGCGGAGAGGCGATGCGCGCTTTTGAGGAGAAGTTCCCGTACGAGGAGACCGAAGGGCAGCTCGCCGCGATCGAGGACATACGCCAAGATATGGAGAAAGGCAAGGTCATGGATAGGCTCCTCTGCGGCGACGTCGGATACGGCAAGACCGAGGTCGCGCTCCGCGCCGCCTTCCGCACCGTGCTCGCGGGCAAGCAGGTCGCCTTTTTGGCGCCCACGACCATTCTCGCCGAACAGCATTACCGCACCGCGTCCGAGCGCTTCGCGCCTTTTGGGGTGAAATGCGCGTGTCTGACTCGTTTTTGCACGCAAAAAGAGGTGAAGGAGATCTTAAAAGGCGTTCGCAACGGCTCGATCGAGATCCTCGTCGGCACCCACCGACTGCTCGGCAAGGACGTGGAGTTTGCTGACGTCGGTCTGCTCGTTCTCGACGAAGAACAGCGCTTCGGCGTGGAGCATAAGGAGAAGATCAAAGCGCTCCGCACGAGCATCAACGTGCTGTCCATGTCCGCGACCCCGATCCCGCGCACCCTCCATATGGCGCTCTCGGGCATTCGCGACATCAGCGTGATCGACACGCCGCCCAAGAACAGAAAGCCCGTCCGCACCGTCGTCGCGGAATATACCGTCGCGATGCTGAAAGAGGCGGTCGGCGCGGAACTCGCGCGCGGCGGGCAGGTCTTTATCCTCTACAACAACATCGCAAAGCTCGAACTCTACGCCTCGGCGGTCAAGGAGCTCTTCCCGAGCGCGCTCGTCGTGACGGGACACGGGCGAATGGCGGCGGCGGAGCTCGAGGAAAATATCCGCAAGTTTTATCTGAGGCAGGCGGACATTTTGATCTGCACGACCATCATCGAGAACGGCATCGACATTCCCGACGCGAATACCCTCGTCGTCCTCGAAGCGGACAAGCTCGGGCTGTCGCAAATGTACCAACTCAAGGGACGCGTAGGGAGAAGCGCGCGCCTTGCGTACGCTTATTTTACCTATCCTTCGGGCACCCTTTTGACGGGTGACGCGGAGAAGAGGCTCCGCGCTCTCGCAGAAAACGGCGACCTCGGCAGCGGCTATCGTCTCGCGATGATGGATCTCGAGATCCGCGGCGCGGGCAACGTGCTCGGCGCGGAACAGCACGGCCACATCGAGAAGGTCGGCTACGAAATGTATTGCACCCTTCTTCGCGAAGCGATCGCCGAGTTGAACGGCGAAGCGCTCCCCGAAACGGGCGGGGTGGAAATGATCGTCAAAGCGGACGCCTATCTCCCCTCGGAGTATATCCCGAGCGAGCTCGCGCGCATCCGCTATTATAAAAAGATCGCCGCCATCAAGGACGAAGCGGGCAAGAGCGCCGTGCTGACCGAGATGGAGACCGATTTCGGTATGCCCCCCGTCAAGGCGCATACCCTCGTGCAGATCGCCTTGCTCAAAGGCCTCGCGTCGGTTCTTCCCGTCAAGAGGATCAGCGTGGACAGCAGGGACGTATCGATCCTCTATACCGATCCGGATTTCCCGACCTCTGCGGCGATGCGGAACGCCCTCGCCCTTCTCTCGGGAGAACTGCGCGAGGGGGACAAGTCCGAGGGCGAGATCCGATACGTCTTGAAAGCGGGTTCGGTCACGGCGCGGATCGGCGTGATGATCCGTTTCGTGAAGGCGCTTCGCGGGGAAGCGGTGTAATTTTTTTCGCCTTGTCGATTATATTTCGGGATCCGACGCGTAAAAATACCGATATTGGCTTGCGTCGCGGCGCTTAATTATGTATAATATACAAGTACATCATGCTTTACGAGGGTGCGTGCGCGCACGAACCCGGTCGCTATAGCGGCAAAAAGGAGTTTATCGTCAATGAAAAAGAAACTGCTCGTTTTACTGATCGTTTTGGTCCTTGCGGCGTCGATGATCGTTGCAACCGCCTGCAATGACAGCGGTATGATCGTCAAGAACAAAGAGCGCGATTTTACGCAAGCCACGGCAACCGTGAGCTATAAGGATCGTGCCGCGCAGGTGGACAAACTCGAACTCAACGCGACGATTTACAATTTCGTTTACCAATACTATTACTACTACCAACAGGGCTATATCGGGCAGGATAGTTATCAATCCGTTCTCGACAACATCGAGAAGAGCTACGACCAAGCGAACGAGAGTCTGGCGAAGAGCGAGGCGTACACGCTGAAGTGCATTGACGAGCTCTATACCCTTGTGCAGAACGGCACCGACGCGAACGCGAAGGCGAAGGCTGCCGCCGCATCCACCGTCGGCAAGGCGTACAACGCGGCGGATCGCATCAAGGAGATCGAGAGCGTGCTCCCCCTCAAGGACTTGATCGCCGCCGTCGAGGCTTATAACGAAGAAAGACAAGAGGCGTTCGACTCCTTGCGTGAAGAATACGAAAAGGAGATCGCGAACGCGACCGTAACGAGCAAGTCCACCGAGAACGTCGACAAACTCGTCGTCACCGCTCCGTGGAAGACCACCTACGAGAAGGGCGAATCTCTCGTCGAGAACGGGCTCGCCGTCAAGGTCGTCTATAAGGATCAGACCGAGGTCGAACTCGAGAGGAGCGACTACACGGTCACCGGATTCAGCAGCGACGAGGTGGGAGAGGACAAAGAGGTCACCGTGACCTTCGGCAATACGACCGAGACCTTCACGGTCGATATCGTCGCGGCGTTGCCTTCTCGTCCCGCCATGCCCAAAGAGGATGAAGAAGAGGAAGAGAAGACCGTAGTGCCCGATCTGTTCGAGGTCGATCTCGACAAGCAGATCGAGGAAGCAAAGACCACGGACGCCACCCTTTACAAGACCCTCAAAGAGGTCAAGCGCAGGCTTGAAAAGCAGATGTCCTCAAACTATCGCAGCTACGAATATTATTATCTGTCCGCTCTCAAGGAGCAGGTCGTGACCGCTTGCGAAGAGATCAAGGGCAAGGGCGCTTCCGTGACGGCGCAGGAGATCACCGCGGAGTTCACCAAGAAACTCGAGGAGCAGAAGCAGGCGCTGTTGCTCGGCTCCACCAAGTACAGCGACGCGTCGGATGCTTCTTCCGTGAAGTCGCAGATCGTGCACAAGGACGGCAAGGTCTTCTACGTGAGGAACCTTTTGTTCAAGATCACCGACGACCTGCAAGCCGAGTACGATGAGTTCAAGGCGGAGAAAGTCGCGAACGACGAGGCGCTCGAGCTGTATCTGAACGGCTTGATCGATCAGACCAAATTGCACGCGAGCAACGTCGAGTACGACAAGGACGCCAAGTGCGAGAACGAAGAATGCGACTGTATTTACTGCTCGAATTACGTCGGGGAGTCTTCCGAGCACAAGGAAGATTGCACCTGCGTGAAGTGCCCGACCAAGAGATTCGTGGATTCCATCACCTATGTGAACGCCGACAACGGCGAAGAGGCGACCTTGAACGCGGACGGAGAGGGCACCTTCAATATCCTGACGGTATTGAACGCGGTTTGCAGCGACCTCAAGGCGCTCAGCGAAGCGGACGGTACGACCGCGACCGATATGATCAAGGCGTTTGACAAATGGACGTATATGCTGAACGACGACGACGGCGCGTTTAGCGCGCTCAGCGATGGCAAGGTCGGCTACGGTCTCAGTATGGACGAGAGCAGCTACGTCGAGAACTTCACCGCACTTTCCCGTGCGCTCGCATACGGCACGGCGGCGGAGAAGGCGGAATGGCACGTCGTCGGCGAGGGCGTCGGCTCCTTCGGCTGGTGCTACACCAATTACGGCATCCACGTCGTGATGCTTTCGGGCTATGCGCTCGAGGATCCCGAGGCGGCGGGTGTGACCGATCTCGGTGGCGGCCTCTATGCGATCTCTCAAGACGCGATCACCGACTACGCTTCCTATAAGCCCGCGACCGATGACGACCTCGCGAAGGGCACCTTGATTTACGAGATCAAGGAGCAGCTCTTGTCCGACAAGAAGGACGACCTCGTCGGCAACTTCAAAAAGGACTTCTACCAAAATACCATCGACCAAGAGGTCAAGATCACATATTACAGCAAGACGTATAAGGACTTGATCGAGCAGTACAAGCAAGACTGATCGCGAAAGAGCCGACCCGATGCGTCGGCTCTTTTTTCGGAGAGAATATGAAAGGTTACGAAGACAGAGAATACAATGCGGGCAAGGACTTCACCGAGACGACCGACCAAGAGAACTATCTTTTCAAAGGGGCGATCATCAACCTCAGAAAGGATAGGATCCTGCTTCCGAACGGCAAGACCGCGCCGCGTGAATACGTCGAGCATCGCGGTGGCGTAGCCGTCCTTGCCGTGGACGAGAATGGGTGCGTGCCGCTCGTTAGGCAGTATCGCTATCCGCTCCGCTCCCACTTGTGGGAGATCCCCGCGGGTAAGCTCGAAGCCGGCGAAGAGCCCGATAGCGCCATCGTGCGCGAATTACGGGAAGAGACCGGTCTCGAGGCGAAGAGCATTCGCCCCCTCGGTCGGTTCTATGCGACCTGCGGCTACAGCAACGAGATCATTCGTCTGTATCTCGCGACGGGGCTGACCTACGTCGGCGCGAAACCCGACGAGGACGAGTTCCTCGAGATCAAGTATTTCCCGATCGACGAACTGTACGAGAAGTGCGTGGCGGGCGAGATCGAGGACAGCAAGACCATCGTCGCGATCTTGACCTACCAAGCGCGAAAGGCAGCGGGAACGCTCTGATCTTATCGTTTTTCCACTCGCGCGCGGGCGCGGGAGTGCGCGTGAGCACGCTCGTGCGTTATATATAAGGTATAGCCGCCCGAGCGTGGGTGATTGTGGTTGTTTTTGGCAAAAAAACACAAGATATAGTGTTTTCCGCGGCGCGCTTTCGCCCCCGAAAAACTTTTCCGAAAAAAGTCCTAAAAATTCGTAAAAATATCGAAAAAACCTGTTGACAAGGCTTTTTTTTCTTGCTATGATATAGAGGTTATCGCCCGAAAGGGGGGTGACAAGCGAAACTTCAAAACAAAATAGATTAAGCAAAGATTAAAGCAAGTGATTTCTGTCAATTCATAATTTATTATGAGTTTTGAGCGTGTTCCCGAAAGGGAGCACGGAAAACCAAGATTAAACTTAAGAGTTTGATCCTGGCTCAGGACGAACGCTGGCGGCATGCCTAACACATGCAAGTCGAACGGAATAAGAATGGCTGTAGCGATACTTTCGTTC
>Ga0265300_10003549_pt1 | contig 12777 bp, 10 predicted proteins | sample AusTroGonzalo_MG_FD_193482 | JGI IMG/M metagenome (GOLD analysis project Ga0265300, IMG submission 193482) | Bovine rumen microbial communities from tropical cattle in Woodstock, Queensland, Australia - Gonzalo_03 | ecosystem: Host-associated > Mammals > Digestive system > Stomach > Rumen ... | reverse complement strand
AAAGCCAGTGGTACGAAGGAGAAGATACCTGAGAACGGCAACATCACTGCCCATTTCTATGGCGACGGCGTGGAGATGGAGAAGGCCTACGACCTGCGGGCTGTGCTCTTCGTACGCAACGGTAGCGAATATCTGACCTCATCGTCGAAGGTGCTCTCGGGCATCAAGGACACCCGCCGTCCGCGTCTGTTCGGACAGCCAGAGCCCAAGAATGGCATCCTCGGAGCCGGCGATGACATCACCTTCAACTTCTCGGAGGCTATTGAGCACAACTACCTGAGTGGCATCACCAACTTCGAGGTGATGGGCGAGACCAACGAGACGAATATCCAGGAGGAGACCTCGCTCCTGTTCAGTGGTACGGGCTATGCCGAGAGCGAGGCCAAGCGTAACTTCGCCGACAAGAACATCAGCGTGGAGATGCTTATCCAGCCTGACGACACATGCCAGGATATGCCGCTCTTTGCTCATGGCGTCACAGGCACTGAAGGCCAGCGCCTGGAGCTATGGCTCACGAAGGATCGCAAGTTGAAAGCCATCATAAAGTCGTCAAAGGATGATGCAACCTATAGCGAATATATAAGCACGAAGGCTATCGGCTCGGCAGGCTTCCAGCATGTGGCCTTGGTACTGGACAACGACAAGAAGCAACTGCGACTCTACAACGACACGCTGATGGCCCAGTTTAAAGATGTTACCTATGGTGGTAGCGGCACCCTCATCTTTGGTACAACGACCAAGGACAACAGCGGCAATCGCCAGTATTACTCTGGCCGCATGCTTGAAGGTCGTGTATGGAACCGCGCCATGGATGCCACGCTCTTTGCCAACTACGGCATGAGAAAACTGACGGGCTACGAGATGGGACTGGTGGACTACTATCCTATGGACGATGGCGAAGGTGTTAATGCTGAGGACAAGGCACAGGGTGCACATCTGAAGCTGAACGGTGCCACATGGGCCTTGCCACGCGGCATGTCGTTATATCTGGATAGCAAGAAGACCTCCGAGGTGGACGGCAATAAGATGCATGGACTGAAGCTGAAGAACAAATACTTCAGCCGTACTGCTGAGGCTGACTACACACTGATGTTCTGGTTTAAGACGGCCCAGGACGGAACGCTCATCAGCAACGGCGCAGGCCTAGGCAGCAAAAGTGAAACGAACGCCCGCAACAGCTTCTTCATTGGAATTGAGAACAATTCACTGAAATACCGCACCAATGGTCATGAGTACTCATTAGGTAAAAACTTCAACGATAACAGCTGGCATCACTACGCTATGACTGTGGACCGTGCCCACAACACTGCCAATATCTACGTAGACCGTGTATTGCGCCAGACCTTCCGCACCGACAGCCTGGGCGGTATGACGGGCGACAACTTCTACCTGGGCAACAAGGTATGGCTGAAAGGTGACACGCTGAACCAGGCAAACCCGCTGACGGGCTATGTGGACGAGATAGGACTCTTCTCACAGGCTCTGCCCTACAGTCTTATCAAGCGCTATAGCATGAAGGCACCGTTGGGTACAGAGAAAGGACTCATCACCTACCTGAGCTTCAGCCTGCAGGAACGCGACTCGCAGAACCAGATTGTGCTGGAGCCATGCGTCCTGAACAAGGTGATACATACCGATATGGACGGCAACATGACGGAGGACCGCGACACCGTGTTCTACGAGAACGAAGCACTGCTGCTGAAACGCGTGGACAAGAGCGTAGGCGCACCCGTACAGTTGTTCAAGGAACTGAAGAACCTGAACTTCGACTTCGTGGGACGCGACAACCAGCTAATGGTAAACATCAACGAACACGAGAGCCGCATCAACAAGCGTAACCTCTACGTCACCGTGTCCGACATACCCGACATGAACGGTAACTATATGGCGTCGCCCTTCACAGCAACCTTCTTCGTGGACCGCAACCCGCTGAGATGGAGCGAGAAGACGATACGCCGACAGTGGATGAGCGGCGAGAAACAGGAGATAGAGCTGCGCATACAGAACACAATGGGTCGTCAGCATACCTACACCATCGAGAACATGCCGCGATGGATGAGTGCCAGCAAGACCACTGACATCATTGAACCGCAGTCTGAAGACGTGGTGGTGCTGACCATTGGTCCCGACTTGAATGTGGGTAGCTATGACGAGATTATCTACCTGACCGACGAGGACGGACTGGCCGAACCCCTGACGCTCTACTTCACCGTTGAGGGCGAAGAGCCGCAGTGGACCGTCGATCCGAATCTTATGAAGAAGTCGATGAGCATCACTGGCGTGGTGAAGATGGCCGACGCCGTTGTCACCGACAGCCGCGACATCGTGGCAGCCTTTGATGCCAATAACAATTGCCGAGGTACAGCCCATATTGACTATGACAAGGATAAGGGCCAGGCACTGGTCTACCTGACCGTCTATGACAATGATGACAAACAAGAAACGAGCATAGGCACAACGCCCTTCACCTTCCGTCTGTGGCACTACAACACGGGTAAGACCATGATCCTTCAGACAGAGACGGATATCACATTCGAAGCAGACAAGGTTGTAGGCACTGTCAAGGACCCTGTCATCATGACAGCAAAAGATACTTATATACAGAGTATTCACCTGAAACCAGGCTGGAACTGGGTTTCGTTCAATGTCTATGACGAGAAATTGATGAAAGTAGGAGATGCCACATGGAAACCCGCCTTCAACTGGGAAAATGGCGACATCATCGCCACCGACGATGTATGGTACACGTACAACGACTCTAACTGGACTAGTGATAGTGACAAGCCAAAATCAGATACAAGTATTCCGTTCACTTCACTGCTCTATCGCGTCAAGGTGAGCAAGGATGTCGATGTGGAGGTGACAGGTTCTGCCTTGAAAGATGTGGACTTGCGCACTATTACCGTCAAAAATGGCTGGAACGGCATAGGCTATACACCCATGACCAACCTGCCAGTGAATACGGCGCTGGCTGACTACTGGAGCGATGCCGAGGACGGCGATCTCATTAAGAACCAGCATGAGTTTGCTATATTCACCGAGGGCGCCAACGGCACGCGTGAATGGATTGGTTCGCTGCGCTACATGAAACCCGGCGAGGGCTACAAACTCTACCGTAAAGCCGATAATAATACAACATTCTGCTATCCGTACGTAGAACCTGGGGCAACCATTGGCGGTAGTGCCACACTGGCTCCTCAGCGCAAAGCTTCACGTTTCGCTACCACGATGAATATGGTTGCTGAGGCTGTGGGCGTAACACTCGAAGAGGGTGACCGACTGGTGGCTTATGCAAGAGGTGAAGCCGTAGGCGAAGCTGTGATGATGTCTGCGGCAGAATCGTTGACCACGCAACCCGTATTCTTCCTCAGCATTGAGGGAGAAGAGGACGTGCCATTGTCGTTTGCCATTGAGCGTGGTGGTGAGATAATTGCCACTACGGGCGAGGTGAATACCTACAAGGCTAACGCCGTGATAGGTACGCCTAAAGTGCCTACACAGATTAGCTTCGTGCCAACAGACCAGTTGACGCAACAGGGCTGGTACACGCTGGAGGGCATCAAGCTACAGAAGGCACCGAAAAAGAATGGTGTGTACATCTTTAACGGTAAGAAAAAAGTGGTTAGATAGTTTATAGTTCATAGTTTATAGTTCATAGTTCATAGTTATAAGACAGATGAAAACAAGTAAGATCATGATACTGATGGCAGCCCTCACCATGGCGTGGGGCTGCTCGTCAGACGACAGCGACAGTAACGGCAGTGCCAAGTTCATAGCTGGTCAGAAACCCGACTGGCACGTTGATCAGACCAGCAGCGACGAGCAACCTGACTGGTCAAGCCCTGACTATTCGAAATATGAGTACGACATGTTTATGAAGGTATATCTGCAGGACGAACTGGCTGCCACCTCGTCGGACGATGACTGCATGGCCGTATTCGTGGGTGATGAATGCAGGGGTATGAGCAGTAATCGAAACGGCTCAGAGGATAAGGGCTACTACTTCCTGCTGAGGGTCTATGGCAACCGTGCCGACCAACAGGCGCCGCTCACGCTGAGTTATTACAGCGCACAGCAGAAACAGCTGTTTACCTTACAGGATGTCGACACCTTCGTGCCGGATCGTACCTTAGGCTTCGACAGCGATTTTATGCCGTCCCTGCTTAGCGGCAGCTCGAAATATCCCGTACAGCGACAGTTGACGGTGACGCTGCGCCAGAACTCTCTGTCGACGGTTATGGCCGACGACCAGGTGGCAGTCTTCGTGGGCGACGAGTGTCGCGGCGTCGGACAGGTGGGCATACCTTTCACCGTCTTCGCACGTGCAGAGGGTGAAATCATGCAAGTGCGCTACTACAGCACCGACAAGGGAGGCGTCTATACCGCTGACAGTACGATTACCGTGGGACAGCAGCATATCAATTTTCTCATGACAATTTAAATAGTTCATAGTTCAAAGTTCATAGTTTATGAAGACAAAGATTCTTTTGATGATGGCCACGACATGTCTCATGGTGGCCTGCTCGTCAGACGACGAAACAATGCCAGAACAGAAACTGCCCATCAGCGTGGATGTGACGGAAAATCCCATGACGAACCCTGATGGCACGCAAACGAGAACAGCTATTGCCACAGCAGTGACGAGTCCATTTTACATGGTGGGTAAAAATACCAGCTATACGGTCACGAAAGGCAGCACGACGTGGAGCTTGTCGCCTGACTATTGGCCAATAGGAGCATCGTCAACGGATGATGTGCTGTTCTGTGCCTATACTGGTGGCGAGTACAATGCGGGTGGTGGTAACCCGTTCATTAACTTTACCGTGAGCAGTGATGCCTACTCGCAGCGCGACTTGCTGGTGGCTTCCACTACCACTAGTCAGAGTGCTAACAATGGTCGTGTGGACCTGACCTTCGACCATGCCTGTGCTGCCGTGTACTTCACCATTGCCAAGACGGCAAAGCTGGCAGATTATACCATCCATGTCAGCGAAGTGCAGCTGTGTAACGTCAACAGCAAAGGCAATTACAAATTTAGCGATAGCAGTTGGGATAATTTGAGCACGCCAACCAGCTACACGCTCAACACCGCTGTGGACATGGAGGTTACCACGACGCCCAAACGGCTACCAAGCAATGGAAGCGACGACTGTCTCTTTCTGATACCACAGGTGCTGACAGGATGGGATAAATCAGGGGAACCCAGCAACTGCTACATCAAGATGACATGTAACATCACTGGTGCCAAAACGTTCAGTGGCGATGCTTACATCCCCTTCACATTGACACTTGAAAAAGGCAAAAGCTATCCCATAGAGATCTCTATAGGTACCGGCCTACGCGACGGTAGTGGTAACAAGATATTTTAACTCCTAATTGATGACACAATGAAAAAAACATATCAAGCACCCAGAATCGAGTGTATTGTCAACCTTCCCCACCATCCATTGTTGGAGGCAGGCAGTTACAACTTGAATGGCTATTACCAAGAGGAGAAACAGGTAGTTGGAGGTGATGAAGAGTAAACATAGTAACTGTGATTTCAAAGACAAAGATTTGATCAGTTCGAAGATAAAAACTACCCATGATGCTTCAAATATACTTTCACCATCATGATGATACCTTCCATGCTTCATGTAACTGACAGTGGTAGTCCGTGGTGGGTTTTGAAAGGTATGTCACTTTCGGGTCGTCCGAGACGTTTCTTTCACCCGAAGGAGCGTCACTTTGCGGTCGTAGATGCGATACTTTACCCCCCTAAAGTATCATCGGAACGGGTCGTAGATGACGTCGGAACGGATGAAAACAAACGTCGAAACGGGGCGTAGATGACGTCCCTTATGGCTCACATTCTAAATTGGGGGTTCTGGAAGCCTCCCCCTCATATCTAAGTCCCCCTTAAGGGGGACAGATATAAGAGGGGGTGAGACTTCAGAAGGGGGCTGGGCGACAGATGGTGATAGGATTTTCAGAAGGGCGCCGGCTGATAGACAGTAAGGTACAAACATATTCTCTTATCCCCAAATATTCGCGTCAAAAATTGAGCATGAGACCCCATGATCCCGAATAATTGAGCAAATTGCGAGAAATGTGACCATAAATGATGGCAGATTCAAAATAAAAGTGTAATTTTGCAATCTATCAGTAAATAAAACATTTGTGGAACAGGATTATTCCGAATCGTCATTCTTCTCTGTGTCTGGGGCCCATCAGGCAGAAGCAGTACAGCAATTACGCTTGGACTCAGGCAGCAGGAAGCACCTTTTTTACAAGGTGTTCAGGGATGGCGAGTATTTCTTTCTGAAATCCCTGCGCCCAGAGTATATGCAGCAGACATTCTGTCACGAGGTGCTGCAAAAGGAGTATGCTTTGGGTTCCTCGTTAAATTGCGACTACATCGTGAGGTATCGTGAACTAATCGATACTCCCAACGAATGTAGTGTATTGATGGATTACGTCAATGGTGTGACCCTCGACGAGTTTGTCAGCAAGCATCCCGACTATTTCTCTCAAGCTAACAATCTGCGGAAATTCCTGAGTCAACTCTGTCAGGCACTCCATGAACTACATAGTCATCAGGCCTTGCATCTCGACTTAAAACCGTCCAACATCATGCTCACCAATGTCAACCATGATGTGCGTCTTATTGATTTGGGATGTAGTTATATGGATGCCCGTCCGGACCTGATGGGGCAGACTACTGCCTATGCAGCCCCAGAGCAGAAGGACGGCAGTTATGATGTGGATGCCCGTACCGATATCTATTCTCTTGGGAAGATACTTGAGGGACTGTCACCTCAACAACCATTTTATCGGAAAATAATGGCGCGATGCTTGAAGGAACGCAAGGAAGAACGATTTCAGTCAGTGGAGGAGCTGTTAACTCTGCTGGGTGAACATAACGCTGGGGGGGGTAGAAAATGGTTTCTGCTGGTACTTTTGTTCGTGATAGTGGCTTTCATCTCTTGGCAATATATCTGGAAACCTGATGCCTCTCTCATTGTCGACGGCACCGAGTTCAAAGATACCACCTGTCTTGACACGTTCTATTTTCGTGTGCTTTCGGTTGCTGACCACTCAGCGGCTGTGATACCCGTTCCCGAGGACGGATTTCCTTATGAAAAAGATATTGTGATACCCGAATCGGTTACTTTCAGTGGTGAGACCTTTTATATCCGCGAGATAGCAGCCAATGCGTTTCGTGAGTGCTCACTCATCACGAATATCCATATACCGCCCACAATTACTACCATTCATAACAGTGCCTTGCGAAACTGCTGTCGCATTACAGGGCTCTATCTGCCCCCTTCATTACGCAATTTGTATTATGAGCCCTTTGCCAGTTGCCGTAGTCTTACTAATGTCAGTTGGCCGGCATCAGCTATCAGGGTGCCTCGTAATTGTTTTGTGGCGTGTGTGTCGCTGCGTGCTATCAGTCTACCAGAAGGTGTCGTGTCAATAGGTCAGGATGCTTTTGCTGGTTGTGACAGTCTGGAGGATGTACAATTGCCCAATACGATACAACGTATAGATCGTGGCGTTTTCTATCAGTGCCGCTCATTGCGCACCATTACGTTGCCAGCCCATGTCAAGGTGTTAGGCGAATATCTGTTCTATAAGTGTGAATCGTTGGAGGAAATTAAGGTGCTGGCGAAAGAGCCGCCAAAGATATCTACTATTGTCGATAACTCTTTCCGTGGTGTTATTCGTGTGCCAAAGGCATCTTTGTCAAAATACCAACGAGCAAAAGGGTGGAGTGAGCTCAACCTTCAACCAATCGAAGAAGAATAGGGATTATTTGCGAACAGAGAAAACCACACCGTGCTCTTTGCCACAGATATAGTTTCCTATCAATGCTCCATTCCTTACCAGTGAGAAGAGTGTCAGTGGTGTATTTTCCACGATATGCAGACAATGGCATGTGTCGCCTGGACGCAATTTGCTGCCAATGGACTCTACAATGGTCAGCAGGTCATCGCCTTCATAGCGCATGGTAACTATACGGTCTGGCATCCAGCGTAGTATGATGTGGGTACCTACCGGAAGTTCTTTCAGATACAGGTTGCGATAAGCCATGGTGCCACTCTCATCACCTTCTTCAAAGCTAGTCTGACAGAAGGACACCCAATTCTGGAATCCGGCAAATTGTGCAAGAATATCCAGTGTGGTCACCCGCACCTTATAGTCCACGTTTTCCTTGTCTACATAGCCCCAGAAACGTTTCAGCGTTGACAGGCTCAACTGTTGCCCCGTCTTTAGCAGTATCTGTTGCTGTAGCAGTTCAAAGTCCTTGGGCGTCTTTAAGCTGATGCCCAGAACTAGTTCCGTCAGGTGTCTTAACTCTTCCTGTTTCTTTTCCATTTTATTAGGAAATGCGCAATTTAACTGCAAAAGTACACATTTCTTCTTATTTGTGCAAGAAGGAGCATAAAAAGAACCAAATAAGAACTAATAATTGGAACGGTTTACAAATGGAAAATGATTAACTTTGCCCCGGTTTTTTGAATTGCATTATTAATAAGTAAAAACAAAATTATAAAAAGGAGTAATGAAAAAGAGCACTTTATTATTATTGGCTATGCTTTGCTGTATTTCAGTAAAGGCAGCCATTGGAGACACATTCACAGAAGAGTACAATGGTATAGTGTTGGAATTTCGCTTTACCGACAACACTGGAAAACATGTGGAGTTGGGAAATGGTACCACGTATAATGCTTTTTATGAAGGAAACATCAACGGAAACCATTCTAATCCCACAGGAGTCATTCACATACCGCAAAGGGTTAGAGTGGCTACTAATGAAGATTATATCACAGTTGTAGGCATAGGTGACTATGCTTTTAATTATTGTAGTGGTATTACTGAAGTTGTTTTTGATGGTTATACGATTGGTCAAATTAATTATCCTTCAGAAATCACTAATATAGGTACAGGAGCCTTCAACCGTTGCACTTCTCTGTCAACTATAGATTTCAGTCGGATTACTTCCATTGGGTATCAATCTTTTTCAAGTTGTACGGGATTAACGTCTGTAACTATTTCTAGTGTGACATCTATCGGTCAAGAGGCGTTCATTAGATGCACAAACCTTACAAACGTTTCGTTTGGCCTATCTAATACAGTTTTGAAATCAATAGCGCAAGGCGCGTTTTATGATACAGGCATTACCTCTATCTCGATACCAGCCTCAGTAACGAGTATTGGTGATGGTGCATTTGCCAGTGGTCATCTTACCTCCATGAGTGTCGCTCAGGGAAATCAAGAATATAGAATTGTTGACGGATGCCTTCTCGATACATCTAATAAACTTGTGCAAGCAACGATCAGTGCTACGAGTCTCCCTGCCGTTGCGGCATCTGTTGGCGATAATGCATTTTATAAAAACACCCAAATCACGTCAGTGACTATTTCTCACGATTTTGGTAGTATTGGTAGAAATGCTTTCTTCGGCTGCACGAACTTGACTTCGGTCACATCCAATAAAGTCACAGCTCCGAAAATCAATCAGGCTTTCTCCGGTATTTCCTCAACAGCGACATTAACTATACCCAATGGAACAACTAGCGATTACACCAGTAACGGTTGGTTGAGTAGTCACTTCGGAGGCGGTATCAACGAGACAGAAGCCGCTACTCTTGTGGCTGATAATAAATCTATCACTTATGGTGAAGCATTACCGACTTATACCTATCGTAAGACGGCAGGTGAGACCGTATATGGAACACCAAGTCTGACATCTACAGCCACATCGAATTCTAACGTAGGAAACTATACAATTACCATTGCAAAAGGCAGTGTGGAGAACAAGAATGTTACATACACAAATGGCACTCTGACCATCAATAAGGCACCGCTCACCATTACCGCAAAGAATTATACTATTAAGAAAGGAGACCCACTACCATCCTTTGGCGTTGATTATTCTGGTTTTGTGAAGAATCAGACAAATAGTTCTTTGTCAACCCAGCCAACAGTGACGTGTCCTGTCAATTCGTCAGAGACTCCAGGCGTTTACACCCTCACTCCCAGCGGAGCTGCTGCCACTAACTATAGTATGAATTATGTGACAGGAACGCTCTCGATTCTTGATGACACCTTCACGGCAAACACTATTGAAGGGGTGCCTGTTGAGTATAAGGTATTAACCACTAGCACAGTTGCTGTTGGCGATGGTGTCAGCATGGAGCATGTTGCTATTCCTACAAACACAGAGGGAACTGTCACCATACCAACAACTATCACCTATAATGAACGTGAGTTGACTGTGGTGGAACTCTCACACCACGCATTTCACTACTGCGACAAGGTGACAGCCTTTAATCTGCCTAATACGATTACAACTATTGGCATTGCAGCATTCTCTCGCTGTAGCGGCTTGACCACATTCACTTTCCCGAGTTCTGTTACGTCAATCGGTTGGCAAGCATTTAATGGGACATCATTGACAACAGTCACCGTTCCTGCTACTGTCACGTCAATTGGTTTTGATGCTTTTGGCAGCAAGACAATAGGTAGCCTCTCGGTTGCATCTGGTAATAATGTCTATATGGCATCAGGTAATGCTATTATAGAGAAAGCCACGAATAAGCTTGTTCAGGGATGTAAGAATACCGTTATCCCCAACACCGTGACTGCTATTGAGGATTATGCCTTTGTTAATACAGGCATCGAGAGCCTGACCATTCCCACTTCTGTTACTACATTTGGTGGCATTAACATATTCGACAATGAGCTGACAAGTCTCTACATTCCTCACAATTTGTGTAATATCAATTTGGGAGTTGAGAATTCCGTACTGAAGCCATATATTAAACCAGCGCAGACATACGCCACTTTCGCCTGTGCAAAGGATATTGATTTCAGTGAGGCTACAGGCTTGAAAGCCTATGTGGCAAAAAGCTATAACGACGAAATACTGACGCTGGAAACTGTGACTGCCGCCAAAGCTGGTGAAGGTCTCGTATTAAAAGTGGATGAGGCTGGCGTTCAATATAGTTTTAATGTCCCAAGCACTACACCTGCCACTATCGATAACTTGCTGATTGGTGTTACTGAAGCACAAGTAATCACGGAGACCACGGGTGACTACACCAACTTTATTCTGACGAATGGTAGTACAGGCATCGGCTTCTATAAGACTTCTGGCGGAACTATCGCAGCAGGCAAGGCTTATCTGCAACTTCCCACTGTTAGTTCCACACGTGATATCACAATGAATTTTGTTGACGATGATGTCACAGGCATTTCTGAAACGAACTACGAAAAACTTGATGCCTCGAAGGCTGCTGTCTATAATCTAAAAGGCCAGCGCTTGCAGAGTACAGACAATATCCGCCAGAGTGGCATTTATATTGTGAACGGAAAAAAAGTAGTTGTTAAATAAAATACTAAAGACTATTATGAAAAGATATAATAAGCCAACAACCAATGTTATTAAGGTGCAGCCCCAGCAGCTTATACTTGGTAGTTCTGAATCAATGACAATGAGTGTGAATTCCAAAGAAACACATAACGCTTCAGAAAGTTTTAGCAGAAGTTCTAATAATTCCTGGGATGATGAGGACTAAGAAGAGAGGTAGTATAATAATTTATGCTTGTCTTCTAAACAACCCAATCTCTAAACTAACAAACCTCAGCCGGCATGAAACGGCTGAGGTTTGTTATGATAAGAATTGCTAACGTTGATGAATCTTAATACGTAGCCAGTACCTCCTTGGCAGGGATGTATTCTATCTTGCCTTCAGCATTAGAAACTACGACGGTCTCGTTGCGCAAGGCCTTTTCTTCCAGCATACGCTTCTCTGCAATCTGCAGTCCCGCTTCCAGTTTGCGGGTAAAGTCTTTGATTTCCTTATTTGACATAATTCCTCATGATTTCGTACAACCCAGGATTGCATACCGCTGATGATATAGAGGTTCTTTGCCATATACGAACATAATCTGCGTGCAAAGATAAGTTTTTTTATTGAAAGGGACAAGCATTTTCTCTCAAATCTATGTTTTTTGATTCAGAAAACTATCTGCATCTTATATCCTTGTCCCGGATAGGCGTTTATCTTGTAAATCCTATACACATACAGATCAATACACTTATTTTAAGGAAAAATCTCCTGCGTACGTATATGCATGCACGTACGCAGGAGACATTTCTTGGAAATCATCTGTATTATCTGTATCTGTATTGAAGGGGCAGACGACCTGCGTTTGTTTTCTTATTTGTGGACAGTGGACAGTAAAGACAGTAAAAATTAAGGAAATATTTCCTGCGTACGTATATGCACGTACGTACGCAGGAGACTTTTTTAGAAAACTACTGTCTTTACTGTCCACTGTCCACGTCTTCATCATCTAGACGTTATTCTTCTGACATGCAAAGATACAAAATTTTTATCAAAATACCAAACTTTTGCACCAAAACTTTGGTTATTTTTTGACCTTATACAGTCGGAACGACATGGCGGGCAGTTCATCACTGACTACCAGCGTGTTCTTGGCAGCGACACACTGGAAGGTGCCGGTCTTGGGAGTGATGCGCTCGGGCTGGTCGAGGGTGTTCTCATCGTCCATAGAGCCGCTCCAGCTCAGGGTGATAGTCTCGGCGGTGCGGTCGCCCTTGATGCCCTGCAGGTTGAGGGTGACAGGCTGTGGCTGCTTAGAGGTGTTGATGACCTTGACGATGACCTCGTTAGTGGTCTTGTCGAAGACGCTCGATGCGAAGAGTCCGTCCTGTCCTTCCTGTCCGGCTACGGGCTTCTTGTCCATCAGCAGGGTGAGCAC
>Ga0265300_10003547_pt1 | contig 12785 bp, 8 predicted proteins | sample AusTroGonzalo_MG_FD_193482 | JGI IMG/M metagenome (GOLD analysis project Ga0265300, IMG submission 193482) | Bovine rumen microbial communities from tropical cattle in Woodstock, Queensland, Australia - Gonzalo_03 | ecosystem: Host-associated > Mammals > Digestive system > Stomach > Rumen ... | reverse complement strand
TCATTCTAAATTGCTTGTCGAATTGGTGTCGAATTGGTGTCGAATTGGTGTCGGAAATCCATAGTAAAAAGCCCTTTGTTGAGCGAATAGTTCAAAATCAACTTTATTGTAAAAGGGGTATGTACATCGATCAAAGTCGTTTTGTGTTGTTAAATTTTCCAGCATTACTAAATAGAATAAGGTGTTTTGAGTATTCCATTTGCCGTTGGAGACAAAATGGTCGCAGTATTCAAAATAGTCGCTTATATGTATTTGCTTGTTTTTTAGAATCTGGAATTGTCGTAATCGATATGCATGTGCTTCGTTAGTTGAGACTCCTTTGGGCAAACTAGGTGTTGGTTTAAATCCGTAAAATTTGACGCCATTTTGTTCGGAAAGACAATATTGTCGGAAACGTTCAATGTCACTATCTTTTGTGATTTCAATTTCAATGATATGTAATCCAGACCGAAGCTTTTCTCTTGTTGAGGCATGTGTCACTTGGATTTCAATTATCAGATAGTCTTTCTGGATTTATCTGGTCGTCGTCTTTTAGATTCTTTCGGATGAGACATGCGTCTGCTACAAATTCTTGATTATCAATTGTAATACGTTTCTCGAGTTCACATTTGCTGTAGTATTTTTTTAGATCGAATGGGTATGGCTTGTTTACGCTGCAAGAGCCTTTGTCAGTAATTGGGCATATTTTCATTTGAGAACAGGGATGGGGTGCTTGTAACCGGAGGTAGAAAGTGTCACTTTCTTCGAATGCTTCCTTGAAAGCACTTTTCCCCAGTTTGTGAAGGTAGGTTTCAAGAGCTCCAGGTCGGCCATCTTTGTGGGCGAAGTGCCAAGCAACTTTTTTGCCTTTGCGTGCAATCATTGCGTCACCTTCATCAATGGAATAATAGTGGCCTCGTTCAGCATACTTTAAAGGGACATCATTGATGTGAACAATCTTTCCGGACTCGTCCTGTGCATAGCTGTATTGTATGTTGGTCTTTGTTGTCACGATGATGCAGTTAGTCTATGAATACAGAAACATGGTATTAATTGGCAGGCAAAAATACACTTTTTTTCGTATTTTTGCAGTGACGAATTTTATAGAAACAATAATTACTTAACACTCAATAGAATTGTCACATTAACTTATAAGCACATTTGATAGATGCCTGAAAAACAACAAATCGAACACCTCTTCAACGACATCGCTTCCAGCTATGACCGGCTGAATCATATTATGTCCTTTGGCATCGACCGTTCGTGGCGGCGAAAGGCGGTAAGAGCCATCGCTGACCAGCCTGAGGTGCGGCGAGTGCTGGATGTGGCGACGGGTACAGGTGATTTCGCCATTGCCATTGCCAAAAAGCTGCCCGCAGGGAGCGAGATTGTAGGTGTTGACTTGTCGGAGCAGATGCTGGAGATTGGAGCGCAAAAGGTAATGAAAAGTGATGGTCTGCGCTTGATTCAATTCGCCAGGGATGAGAGAGGGCATATAGGTGAAAATGGTGTAAGGGCAACATATGATTCGCATAATTCTGATCAATCAACTCCCATGGTAAATATCGCTCTTCGGCAGGGTGATGTGGAACATCTTGATTTTGAGGATGGCAGTTTCGACCGGGTGAGTGTAGCCTTTGGGGTGCGAAACTTTGAGCATCTGGAACAGGGCTTGTCCGAGATGTACAGGGTGCTGCGTCCTGGTGGCAAACTGGTTATCTTGGAGTTGTCTTACCCTGATAATCCGTTTCTGTTGGGCTGTTTCAATTTGTATGCCCTACATTTCCTGCCCTTTATCGGTGGACTCATTTCCGGGCAAAAAGAGGCGTATACTTATCTTCCGAAATCCATATTGGCTTTCCCGAAAGCCGAGAAGTTTGTCCCTATGTTGCAGCGCATAGGCTTCTCCCACGTTGCCGTCCGCCAATTTACCTTCGGGGTTTGCGTGATGTATGTAGCAGAGAAATAATAACCAAACTTTTTTTTAATCTCCTTTATTCGGCTTTCTCCGTGCGCAGCAGCTGGTAGTTTTCGTCGAATACATCAATCATACCATCTTCACGAGTCAATTTGATGAGTCCGTCCCACGAATCATAGAGGCCCATGTATATCAGTTTCACTTTCTCGTGGCCGTCTTCTCCAACAACGCCTATGTGTTTTCCATCCTTTGATACCAGCCAGCCGTAACCGAACTGTGGGTCAACCATAGTGTATATAAAAGGAGAGAGTTCTTTTCCATCGAAATCCAAGAATCCGTATTTCCCATTTTTGCTGAAACAGGCAGAAGGCTTTCCGTAGCCACGGCTGTCATAAAAGTCATAGATGAAAGGAATGCGCACGCGGCCGTCGTAGCCCCTGGCACCGGCGTGGATGCTGCCGTCCTTTTCCTTACCTTCCAGGAAGATGATATCCTCTTCAGGGTAATAGGAGCGGATTCTGTAATACTTTGCTTCTATAATCGACTTTCCTTCTAGGTTGATTACACCCCATGTGTAGTCCGCCTGTTCGCTCAGATTCCTGACAGGCTCCTGTGCGTCTGGTAGCGGTCCGTAGATGGGGGCTTCTGTTACAGCGATGAGGTCGTTACCGATGTCTTCATGGCAGGAGTATGCCTTTTGGTTGATGGCCAGTTTCTTAAGGTCACGGAGGATGGCTGCCGGGTCGACGGAAAAGGAGGAAACTGAAGGTTTTCCAATTTTGTTGAACTCAGCTATCTGTTTTTCCACTTCACGGAGCTGTGTGCGCAACTCGTCTGCCAGCTCTGGATGCTCTTTGATCATCTTCTCCAACTCGGTTTTTATCTTTGCAAATTCGCTGTTCCCGTCGGAGATACCCCTGTTGAGCATCATCTGGCCATACTCTTCAGCGAAGGTCTTGAGGCGGAGATAGAGAGGGTCGTTCTCGTTCAAAGCATCTTCGGGCATGAGCAGATATTGCTGAAGGATGTGTGTGGGATGATTGTCAGTAGAAGAAGCAAATTCAGCCGATGCGGCATATTGTAGGTCGGTGATGTTTATCCATTCCTGGGGAAAGGACATCAGAGGGAATCCCAACACCAAAAGATAGATAATCAGTCTTTTCATAACTTATTTTTTTACGAATTCCACGCGGCGGTTTTTGGCGCGGCCTTCGTCGGTGCTGTTGTCGGCGATGGGGGAGTGCGAACCTTTACCCACGGCGGAGAGTCGCGATGAGTCGATGCCCTGGGCTACGAGGGCAGCCACGATGGCTTCGGCGCGTTTTTGAGAGAGCGGGTCGTTCACCTTGTCGGAACCGGTGTTGTCGCAGTGGCCCTGGACTTCAAATTTAATGTCCATATTATCCTTCATCAGCTTGGCGATGCGGTTGATTTCCACCATGGATTCGGGCTTGAGGTCGGCTTTGCCGGTCTCAAAAGTGATGGCGTAGGTCACAATCTTGCCCTCGCTGGCCAGACGGTCGTAGAGCGGCACGGCACCCTTGGCGACTCGGATGTTCTTGAGGTAGAAGTTAGGATTCTCCTCAGCGGAGACAGAGCGGATGTTGAACTTCACGGGGCGCAAGGCGTTGGGGATGTTGATCATGCGCACCCCGTTTACATAATACTTGAAGGCACGCTTGTTGAATGAGACCGACACATGGAGCCAGCTGTCGGGCTGGATGAGTGGGATGAGCGCTTCGCCTTTTGCTTCGGCCTGGCGACTTTCCCTTGAGGGGGTTTGGTAGTTGCAGCCGACGCCTGCACGGCTATTTTCGTCTGCGTCATTGAAATCTGGGTTCAGACCCGTGACAATTGCTTCGTCCCCATCTTCGTTGAGCAGCACCAGGTCGAGCCAGTTATTGCCGCTATCGCCGTTCTTGTCTTTTGACCACACGTCAAACTCGATGGTGAATTCCTCTGGCAGGTAGTTGGCTTCCTTCATCAGCGGAGTGATGGCGGTATGCCAACCCGAAATCTTGATTACTTGCTCGCCGTTCAAGGTAATGATTTCGCATTCCTCGCCGCCAACAAAATCCCAATGTGAGGGAAATTCGCCTACCTTCTCGTTCTCCACGGGGTCGTCGAAGAAGATTTCGTCACCCGGAACGAAGTCGCTCTTGGCGTAGGCTGTGGTGGCCTGCTTCTTGGGGGCAGGTTTGGCTTCTGTCTCAGCGCCGGGCATCTTGGCACCGCACTCCCCGCAGAACTTGCCGGTGTTACCTGTCGTGCCACATTGCGGGCAGGTCCAGCCAGTGGTAGAGGATTCTTCAACTGCCTCTTGTTCTGGTTCTTGTTTGTTCACTTCTTTTTCAACTTTATTGCCAATTTTCTGTTCGACACTTTCCTTGGCCTTCTGGCCCAATCTTTCTAATATGCTCTGTGCGTTGGCGATGCTGCCGATAAACAACATGGCGGATACAAGTAGTACAATTTTTTTCATAATTTCCTTAATTTTAGATCATGCAAAAATACGGAAAATTTTTTAATGCCTTTTTATAAAACGAATTTATCACGGCAAACGCATACTATTTTTTTCATCCTCTTTCTTTTATCGCCATGTTTGTATATTGCCATTGTATGCAGGCCGCAGGTCTGCAGGGTATGGTAGCCCAGGGTCAGGTGCGAAGCACCGCCACCCTGGGAGAATGACGGGTACGGAGTATGTTCGCGGCGTGGGTTGATATTGCGCCGAAGCGGAGAATGCGACCGCCGCGAAACAGTTTAGCAGTAATATGAGGCTGTTTTTTTATATAAACAATTGATATTCAAAAAGTTATCAACAAAATTGCATAAGTTATTAACAATCAGTATGTTATGTGATTTTTGTATTGATATTTTTTGTATATTTGCCTATTAATTGTAAATAGTTATCTTGGAGTTTTAAAAAAACAAAGAGCGACCACAAGGTCGCTCTTTGAATATTCTTTGGCTGATATCTATCAGCTTGTATAATTGCAGAATTCTATTTGATTACAGTTGACTAATATTGATCGACAAAGATATAAGTGTGACCTGTTGGATCAACTACGGAATCCAAAGTAATCGTTTGCCCTGGTCCAAAATGCTGATTACCATCAATAGACATATCTTTTTGTTTTCCCGGTTCCTTGTAATATATGGTTGCCTGATCAACTTCGTTTTCCCAATAAAACCATCCATAGCCTCCTGTAAGCTTGTTTTCTGGATTATTATTAATAGCATCTCTATACGATTCACCTGGCACATAGTAGAAAACTTTATCGCTACTTAAACCAGAAGAACCCTTTGAAACGGTGATGCTGGAAACGGAAGTGGGCGTGCCACCACCAGCGATAATCTCGCCGTACTGGTTGATACGCGGACTGCCGACAATCTGGCCGTGCTCGTTCACGAACCTGTTGCCAGTGGTGGTTAGCTCGCCCTCCGGGGTAAGACCCGGGGTGGTCGGAGTCGTTGAGTTGTAGTTGGCGCTGATGACGGTGCTGGTATCGGGCATGGTCAGCGTGGTGCCGTTGATGATGCCACCATTGCTGGCACTGTATGTGTTGAATAAGAAACCGTCAGCAGTGCGGTCGGCATGAGAGAGAGAGAGTTCTACAACATCACCGTTGCCTGCGTAAAATTTGTCACCGTATTTCAAGCCCATGTTGTTGGCGTAGGCGGTGATGCCGCTGACATTATATACGGTGTCAACTCCGGCAAAAGTCAGCGAGGTTATATACTCGCCAGCAGTGATGCTGTCCATCTGCTTGCCTTGCTCCGTACCGTATGCCTGCGTGTAATAGCAGTTCGTGAAATGGAGTGAGGTGTCTTTTCTTGCACGTGAAAAAGTGCAACTCAAACTATCGCCCATGCTTACGATTTCAGGAGCGAAAATACAATCTTTGAAATGCACTGATGCTTCCTTTTCGGTCCATCCAATGAAACCTCCGTTGCTTCTGCAGTATGGTCCATATTGTCCAACAAATTTGCCGTCGAAAACACAACCGATAAAGTTAATTGATGCTCTCGTTACACCGACAAATCCACCATGGGTGCCATCGAAGTCGTGTTGATTACCGCTTTTGATTTCAACACTACTCCGACAGTTAATAATGTTTGTCGTTTTATCGCTTTGATTGAGTCTGTAAATCAAGCCTGATGCAAACTGTGAGCGATAATTATTTCCTATTATGTGTAAGTTCTTGATGGTTGCTCCGTTCACATAATAAAACGGCCAGTCTGATGATATTCTAATTGAATGTCCTTGACCATCGTATGTGCCGCAGAAAGGATGAGTTCCAGTTCCAACACTACTTGCATTACTTGTTATATTGAAGTCGGCAGTTTGCCTGAAATATTTCCCTTCGTAGCTGTTTCCTGCCCCCACTCTTGTAGCCATAAGGTTCCATTTTTCTTTGGATGGAATAAGATAGGGGTCATCCTCGGTACCAGAGCCTTCGAAATCCCTGTCGAAATTGCCTTGGACGGTAGTGTCACCGGTGATGGTGAGCGTGATTTGTGCGTCCGTGCCCATCACGTTGCTGTTCTCATTGGTCCAATTCACGAAATGAAAGTTCTCTGCAGGGGTGGCGGTGACAGTGGCGGAGACAGTCACCTGGGTGCCGTCAATCACCGTGTAAGTGCCGTCGTTGTTGTCGGTCACGCCTGCGGGCGTGCCTACGAGTGTCACTGTCCCCATCGTGTTGTCGTTGGTGGCCAGCGTCAGCGTGTATGTGGTGGCACTGTTAAACTGGAAGTTCGCCATCGCCGTGGTGTCGCCCGTGATGGTGAACGTCAGTTGGGCGTCGGTACCCATCACGTTGTTGCCCTCGTCGGTCCAGTTCACGAGATGGTAGTCCGTTTCGGGCGTGGCCGTGACCGTAACCTCGTTCCCCGGAATGATATAGTAACCGCCATTGGGGTTCACTTTCATGCCGGAAGGTTTATAGGTGAACGTACACTGGGGAAGGAAGTCTTGCTGTTGGAAATTACCACTATGGCCGCTCATGGATGCGCCGGGGGCATCTTCACCCAAGAATTGAATGCCACAATAGTATTGACCGGCGCTCGTGTTCTCCAAACCCACCAACAGGTTACCGCCGTTGTAGGTATAAGGATTGGTGAAAGTGATGGTTACTCCACCGTTTTCAAAAGTGAGCTGGCCGGTATAAACAACGGTGCAGGTGCCCTTGTCCTCCATACTGCTGAGCGTGGAATAGGTCACCTCCTTCAAGTAAACATCCACAGCACCTGAAGTCCATGATACCGGATCTTGCGTGTAGTATTGGATGCTGCTGATTGTGCCGCCCTTCGCGTCGGCCATTTTTGAGGCGGGGATAATATACTGGCTTTTAGTCAAAGCATCAAACCAACACGTGTAGGCGGGAACCATGTGATTTGAGGCGCTCTCATTCTCGTCGTAAAGCGTCATCACATGGTCGGTGTTCCCTGCACCCACCTGGGGTTCCCCCACGGTGCCCCATGCGGTGTTGTTGCTGGCAACTTGCAGGGTGGCGTATGCGGCGAAATTGGCGGTGAAAGTTGTGTCGGACGTTGCCTGATAGTTGAGGGTGACGGAAGTGCTGACAGTATCCCCATGTATGTTCGTCCAGTTCACAAAGTAGTGGCCGGGCTCAGGAATGGCAGTGACATCGATATGCTGGCGGTCGGTCATCACCGTGTCTTTGTATTCAGAGGTATATACGGTCTCCCCGATAGCGACATGTCCCATGCTGGTGCTGTTGGGCTTAACCCTCAGCGTGTAAGTGTCGATGTTGAAGTTGCCCCTGACGGTGGTGTCGCCGGTGACCGTAAAGGTCAGCAGGCTGGTGGCGGGTTTGGCGCCCGACGGGGTTGTAACACCCTCGGTGTACTCGTCTCCGTCCTCGTTGGTCCAATTGTTGAAGTAGTAATGCTCGGCAGTATTGGCGATGGCCTCGATGGTCAGCTCGGTGCCCGACACGACGGTGTAGGTGCCGTTGCCATTGTCTGTCACACCTTCGGGGAGACTTGGCGTTGCTGCCGTGACAAAGTCAGGCAAGCCATTGCTCAAGTCCTCATCAAAGGTGATGTTCAAATTTTGAGTGTGTTCATTGTTTGTCAAAAAGCAGCCCCAGTGTCCTTCGGCTACGAAGAGAAGGGTATGGTCGTCACCATGCGTGTTGTTCAATTTGGAATAGGCGCATGCCACGCCATAGACAACAGGTTGGTACTGTGTACCGTCCCATTGGAAGAGGAGGAAAATGGGAACATCCTCATCGCTGTTCAAGCCGTAGGTGTGGCGAACGCCTGACACACTGAAATTGTACTCACTGTGTGAATATTTTCCCACATATTCCAACTTCCACGGGCCTAACGGATTATTCGTAGTTCCGACACCATTTAACCCCACGTAAGGATTGGTGAAGCCGGATAGGTTGTTATTGCCATTATTGGCCACCGTGGGGTACGCAGGGTGCCGTTGGCAGTCGTAGCAGTATTGGAATGCGTTTTCGGAAGTGCCAACCGAGGTGGAACCGCCAGGACGGATTATTTCCACGGTGCCGTGGCCGGCATTATGGGCCAGCGTCAGGGTGTAGGTGTTGTAGTTTTCCACCTCCAGCAGCTTGTTGGCCGCGGGCATGGTGAACTTCCATGAGCCGTCGGCTTGGCGGGCGGGAATAAAGTCGTACGTCATCGTGAGGGTCTGGCCTCCGCTCGTGATACCGACCTCATACAATGTCTGATCGTTATTGCACTCAATATTATTGTAATACAGATGCTGATACTGCATAAGAAACTTATAGCCAAGAGTGCTTTCCTTGTCTTCAATCTTCGCCTTCACATTTTCAAAGCTGTCCGATGCCTCAATTTCGAGTGTCACCTGCCCCGAAGGAGTATTGACAAAAAGTTGCATCGCCCATGCCTGCCCCGCTGTCATCATCACCGTAACAAGGACCATTATTATGATATGTTTTATATATTTCATTGTTCCTATTTTTTATCGTTAGTTGTTAACAATGGGTAATTTGATTGCATTAGGGTTGCGGAACGTCCTTCACCAGGCGCACCAAGAACCCTTTGTTGCGGTTATCGGATACCTGAGGCATCAGATCGCTAGTATTATTGTTACCATAGAAATGCACATAGTAGGCTTTGCTTCCATTCGACGGGTCGGGCGAACTCGAACAGTAGATGCCCGTTTCATTGGGATAGAGGTAATTGGGAGCCCGACAACCGGCAGCCGGCAGGAACACACAGCCCTTGGCAGCAAGGGCTGTCCACTGGGCAGAGGTACACTTGGTGGTGTATTTACTGTGGCTATTGACATTACCCAAGGTGGTGAACTCCGAAGCTGCGAAGTTCACACCGTCGGGGAACAGAATGACGCCGTTAACGCCCGTGTCGTCGGTGTTGATGGTAGCCATGGTGTATCGAGCCTGAGAGGTAGCGCCTGCGGTGCCACCAGTAGTGCGGGTGGTGAGAAGATAGTTCCACTCGGCGCCACTCAGCGTGCGCCAGCCATAGTTGGCCTTGTTGGCACCATTGGTGATAACATTACTACCCCAGTCATTATTGCCGCTGAGTTCATCGGAACCAGTGAGATAAGTTTTACTGGTATTGGGTGCAATACCGTTCAGCCCTGTGGCGCCCCAGCAGAAGAGGTCCATATAGTTGTCGTCAGAGGCTGTTGGGGTGGTATTATTGGCATTGTTGCCAATATAAGTCCACTGGTTCTCTGCGAAGCGCCAGCCGTTGTTGCCACTCCACTGCAGGTTACCCTGCGAAAACTGCACCTTCTTCGTGCTGCTGACGCTGAACTGGCCATTGAGCAGACCCTCATTCACCAGAGTCACACTCTTCACAAGGTTGATTTCAACTTGTGGCGGGAAGAGCAGCACCTCGGCACCTTCAGGAATCGTGGCGGTGCCATCGGCGGAAACAGTCACATTCTGTCCGTTGGCCGTGACTGTCCAGCCCTGCGGGATGTCGCCGAGGGTGTAGGTGTTTTGCCCCCATACGGGACTTGCTACCACCGCCAGCAATGCGACAAACATCAAATATAATATTTTTTTCATTGTATATATTCGTTTCGATTATATGATGATATCTGCTAAAAATTTGGTTGTATTAGGGCTTTAGTTGCCGCCGGGGATGATGGCTGAGGAATTAGAGTTGGGTTCCAACAACCAATAAACAATGGTCACCACATCGTTGGCTTTCAGCTCATAGTTGCCGTTCTGGGCAGGAACGTAGGTCACGGTAGCATGGTTGTTGCTATTGGCCATGGTCACTACACCGTTGTGATTGCCGCCGACCATCACACCATTGATGTACATTCTGACGATGCAGTCAGTTCTTGCCTCATGTGCCAGGGTGAACTGGGTTTGTCCAGCTGTCTGCACTGTGTCTCTTTCTTCCACCATTTTGGTGGGCAGGTTGTTCATCACGTTGATTACCGAGTCGATGCGGGTGTTCAGGGTGGTGAGTATGGCAGTGCGTTGTTGCGCAAGCAGCTCATCTACCTCTGCCTTGGTATATACGTCAGTACTATTGGCTTTGCCTCCAATCTCGCTACGCATGTGTGCTTTGGCGGTATCCACGCTGATGGCAAGGTTGTCAACCTTCGTGTTCACAGCAGTCATTCCATTTACCAAGGCAAGACTGTCGTTGACCATGCGGGTGTTGAGTGACGCCAGGTTGTTGTAGATCGCCGTGATGGTGGGAGCGTTGGGATTGATATCCGTGGCGTAGTTGGCGCTGAGGGCGAAGGGTACAGCGGTCACATGCACTTGGTCTTCCACCGTCTCGTTTCCAATGGTCGTCGTGGTGGTGATGAGGGCATTGCTCCAATCAATGGCGTCAAATCCGGTTTCGCCACCGATTTCCAGTGACAACAGACCGTTGGCGTTGGTGTTTCCGCTCAAAGTCTCGCTATAGTGTTCGTTGCCGTAGGTGATGGTCACCGTCACACTTACGGGTTTGTTTACCACAAGGCGGTTGTGGCTGTCGCGGATAACTGCCTGATAACTGATTTTGTTGGTGCTTTGGGCCATAGCTGCTACGGCTACAACCATCATAACAACAAGCGTCAATAATTTTCTCATTTTCTTTGTTTTTTATTGTTTATACTTATTTCTATATTCTATTTTGATTGAATTTTTAATGTTCAAGATCCGTCAGTTCATTGCCGTCCTCGTCATATACCTGGTCTTTCACGCAACGGACGCTGATACCGTTCTCGGCACTCATCATGTCGGTGACGACCTTGTTACAGCCATAGAGTAAGGAGCATACCCAGCATTCTGACACGCTGTGTTTTACACTGCTCCAGAAGGAGGTATAGCCCAGCATTTCCTCGTAACGGCCGGTGGATTGGTGGTAGAAACCGGCAGGCAGGGCGTAGAAGCCGGCCCCTGTGTCATGTCCCGGCATCAGCCAGAGTCTGTCGGACATCAGGTCGAGGGCATCCTCGTCACTCAGACTTGAAAGGTTGGCCGAATCGGGAAGGTGCCAACCGGCGGGGCAAATACCTCTGACGTAGCCGCCGTGAAGGGTTTTGTTGGGCTCAGCGTCACTGCCTTCGGGCACGTTGACCGCGGAGTACCAGTTGTACAGGCGGCCGTAAGTGTCCAGGTTCACAGCGGTGTTGCTGTGATTCTCTGAGTTGTATATCATGTTGGGTGCTTCAGCACCGCCAATGTAAGTCGTCGCCTCCATATTCGCCTTGGTCCAGCAGTAGCGCTGGGGGGCGAAGCCGAGATATATGGAGGCATATTCGTTGCCGTCGGCATCCTTGATCGTACCACCACAAAGGTTCACAAAGTAGTGGCGGAGGCTGTCGGCGTGGTGTTCTGTGGTGTACAGCTTGTACATGTTGGGACCGCCATGCAACTGGTGCCATGCGTAAGCCGGAATATGCAGTTCATTGCTGGCATAGTCTGTCACAATCTCTGTGGAGTCGAGATAAAGGGTGTCATAAAGATCATAAATCTTCCAGATATCCATCACGAGCGTGGTCATGCTGTCGTAGTTGAGCGATGTCTGCCAGCTGTAGTGGGCGGCATCGATAGCCGTGGAGTCGTAATGGCCGGCAGGGAATACGTGTATGGTTTTCCCGTTGAACACGATTTCCTCACCGTTGTAGCCCAAGAAGAAGCCGGAAGTGTCCTGCACATGGCTGGGACTGACAGCCAGCGAGTCGTTCTGGGCTCCCTGCAGTGCCATGTCCACGCGGATGAGCTGGGCTTGCATCTGGCCTTGCGACAGATTGTAGTTTGTTGATGAGGCCTGTCGGTGGAAAGGGCTGCCGTAGGTATAGCTCACCTTGCCGGCGGTGCCGAAACCGGAACTGAAACCATGGGCAAAATCATTACCACTACGAGTTTGTGCTTTAGTGCAAATTACTACTGCTAACATGCAGAAAATCAGTAAGATATTTTTCATATTATATATATATATATGTTATATAAAACAAGTTGCAATAATAGGGAAATTTTGCTAAAGAAAAAGAGTTATTTTATCAACAAAATTGGTATAGTTTTCCACAGTTTCTTAAAAAATATAAAAAAAACTCGCCTTTCGAGGGGCGAGTTTGCTTGCATATTGCGGATGAAAGACGCCACACGCGGCAGCGTCAAATTGCTTCATCACACTTTGATTTCTACGTCAACGCCACTGGGCAATTCCAGCTTCATCAATGCGTCGATGGTTTTGGAGGTTGTACCGTAAATGTCCAACAGTCTCTTGTAAGTGGAAAGCTCGAACTGCTCTCTTGATTTCTTGTTGACGAAGGTTGAACGGTTTACAGTAAAAATCTTTTTGTGTGTCGGAAGTGGAATAGGTCCCACAACGACAACCTTGTCATCCTTCACTGCGTTGATTGTCCTCACAATCTTCTCAGCAG
>Ga0265300_10003544_pt1 | contig 12790 bp, 10 predicted proteins | sample AusTroGonzalo_MG_FD_193482 | JGI IMG/M metagenome (GOLD analysis project Ga0265300, IMG submission 193482) | Bovine rumen microbial communities from tropical cattle in Woodstock, Queensland, Australia - Gonzalo_03 | ecosystem: Host-associated > Mammals > Digestive system > Stomach > Rumen ... | reverse complement strand
GTAGGGATGGCGGTTGCGCGGCGTTAAAGCACCGCCGGAAGTCGCCCCGACAGACGAGGGCACCGCTCCCGACGTAACTCTTGCAGCGGCAAGTGCCGCAGACGCGGCTATAAAATCTCTTCTATTCATACCACATATGATACCACACATCTAAACGCCATTCACGAATAAAACTCAATTATTTTTTAATATATCACTCTTCCCCTGTTGCCAAAGGAGTCGCGGGGAGCGACCGAGAACTTGACGGCTGTTCGCCAGTCGTCAGGCAAGTCGGACTTTGCAAAGGCGCATTCAACCATCTTTGCGTCAAGCCGATCCGCCCAGAACTGCCCCTTGGAGAAAACATATTTCTCCTTGATTGTCTTGCCGTCCTTCTCCGCCGTCACGGCATAGTCGAAGGCCCGCGGCGTCCTGTCCGTCGCGTGGGCGACGGGAAACGAAACGACGACCGCGTCGGTAGATTTCTTCGCCCTGTTCACGACCGTCCTCTCGGAAATGGAAACTGCCGCGCCCTTCGCAAACTGCGGCGCCGCTGACTTCTTCGCGCGCAACTCTGCGCGAAGGGAGCCGTCCGAGCTTGGAAGCGGAATCACCCAGTCGGGCCCGAGCGGCAGACCGTTCAGGAAGTCGCGCCGCTCCACTACGAACCTGTCGGCGTACATCGTGCCGAACATCCCCTGCCAGGACTTCGTGATGTACGCCTTCGGCATTATGGCGTCCTTGTCGAGGTTGTTGTATCCGTTCTCGCGCCCCGGCCGCGTGCAGCAGAAGTTGAGCGACGGAATCTGCATCGCCGTGAACTCGTCCTGCCACAGGCACAGGTCGTCCGCCGCGTTCATGTGGCCGTGCCCGCAGATTGCAATGGCGTTCGGATAGTTCCTGAGCACGGCGGTCGTCTTGCCACTTTCCCAGCCGCAGCCCTTGCAAAGCAGCGTGTCCTTGAAGATACGGTGCTGCACGAAGAAGAACGGCTTCTTCGATCCGAGCCCCTGCTTCGCCATGAAGTCCGCAAGCCCCGGTATCGTGTTGCCGTGGTCGGACTCCTTGGTATGGAGAGGATGGTGCGCGAGGACGAACTTGTACCCGCGGCATTCCTTGACCTGTATCGGCGCCCATTCCTCGTGGAAGCACTCCTTCCACAGCCGCGCGGCGTTGCCTCCGTCGGAGATTATCTCGTCCAGCTCGCCAGGGACGGTGCAAACACTCTCAGCCCACTTCCTGTAGGACTTGTGCATGTAGCCGCCCATGTCGTGGTCGCCGTAGATGAAGAGCGGCACGATCGGCTTTCCATCGGAGCGGCGGTTCCCGGGAAACACCTTGAACCAGATTTCCGCGATCTGCCTAAACGCCGCGGCGGTGCCGAAGTCGGTGATGTCGCCTGCGACAACGACGCCATCTGCCTTGCGCTCGTCGAAATACCTAAGCGCAGGCTCGTAGCAAAGGCAGTTCTGCACGCCCTTGCCGTTCTCGCCCGTCTCAAGGTGCACGTCGGCAATCATGCCAAGACGCATCAGCGGCTTGGCACCGGGCTTTGCAAATGCCGCATACGGTCCAACCGCCGCAAACGCCGCGCTCGCACCGAAAAACTCCCTTCGCGTCATGCCGTTACTTGATTAATATGGCCATGCCGGGCTTATATGGGTAAAGACAGCCGTCTTCGCCTACCTTGGCGCACGTGAAGCGGTCGCCGCAGTGGACGCCCCTGATGACCTTGCCAACGTTCAGCCTTTCGCTTTCTATGCAGATGTCGGCGCCGTTGCCAAGGTTGTCTGAGACGAGCAGCGACGCGCCAGTATCGCGGGAGAAGGAAGCGAGCGTCAACTTTGAGCCATTGCCAAGATTGACTTGAGCGTCTTTGGCCTTCGCCACGACCGCGCCAATCGTGTTTGTCGCACCTGCAACGGTCTCAAGCGCGCCGCCTGCGAGCCAGATCTCCGCGACCTTCTCCGAACCGTCGCCGTTAGCCGTCGAGCGCTTCCGGCTCACGCTGAACGTGCAGCCATCGGCAATCCTCACCACACCATTGCTTACGCAGATTTCATTCGGCAATTTGACGTCGCCGGAAAGCTCCATCGTGCCCGCACCATCCTTGATCACATGCGCGTTCCAATACCCATTGTCGTTTTGCAGGGTACCATAGTCGACAAGATCGCCCGAAACGAAGAAATCGGGACCTTCCGCCACGTCATTGACGTCAAGCCAGAACGTGCGCTCGGTATTGCCGCCCGCCGCCGTGAATTCAATACCGCTTTCGCAATAGGACGGCGAATCGCCCGTCACAAGCCAGTTGCCGCGCACCGCCTGATGGCCCACACGCACGGGCTTGCCCTGCACGTGTGCGCCGTTCATCAACGTAAGATAGCTGATGTACGTGCCGGAATCATTGGCGGTCTCGCCTTCTCTGCACGAAAGCGTACCGCCCACAAGGTCGATTGCATCATAATTGCGCGTCTGCCAAGTGCCCTTCATGCGCAAGACACCATTCGTCATCACGCGGTACTGCGTCCACATGGGATTATCTACATGACCGGAAAGCGTCAGATCGGCATAAGGCGCAACGGTGACTACGCCGTTCGACGGAAACGTGGTCGATGAAACGGTCTTTGCAACAAGCGGCGTATCGGCGCTTCCAGCAAAAGTCAGGTCATTGCCATACGGCGCCGTGCTGGCGGCGGCATAAATGACGCCGCCCGTCTTGAACTTGAGCCGCAGATTCTTGACGCCCTCGCTGCTGGAGCTATCGTCGGCACCATAGCTACCGTAGGTTTGCCGGCCAGTACCGTAGGTCAAGAAATCCACGCCATATACGACTCTTGGATCGATTGTGCCAGTAGGTTCATTCCACTTCGTCCGTCCATCATAGTAGATATGCCAGTTGCGGTACCGACCGGTGCTGGCTTCTATGTTGGAACCGTTCTGTCGAAGATCCACACACACGCACTTGATGTACGAACTCATGGTACGCTGGAACTGGCAGGAACCCGTGTCGCCGGATATGTTCAGATTAAGGCCCGGCGCATGGATTCCGGTGTTAGCCCCCGTATGGTAGAATGCCTCAACACTTTCAAGATCGGAGAGTTGATGATTCCTAGCGACAACTGTCCAGGACTGGGGAATGCCCTGGTCATAGCCGTTTGGCAAATAGCCTTCGTGCGTGACGGATGGATGCTTCTTGAATTTCAAGATTAGGTTCTTGATGCCGCGTGCGCTGGCATCGTCGCTTGTCCCAAGGTTGTTGTAGCAGCAGCGATCTGGCGTGCCACCCCGCACATATTTCTCAAAGTCCATACCAAGATAGACCTCGTCCGCATAGCCAGTCGTATCCATGTAGTAATTCGCCCACTGGTCGGTCTCGGCCTCCACGTTGGCGCCATTCTGCCGGAACCGCACCCTGATTGCACAGATATACCTTCCATTCACAACCTGGAACTGGCATGTCTTACGTCCAAGTTCATTCGTGAGCGCCGTGTACTTGAACTGGTAGGCGGTCTGCTGAACGCCGGCGTTGGCGCCAGTGTGGTAAAAGCCCTCCACTTCGTCAAGATCGGCAAGGTCACGGTTCGCGGCGACGATAACGTATGAATTGTTCGGCAGATAGCTGGGATAGTTTACGATGTCCACTTCCTCGGACGTGACGGAGACCGCGCCGTTTCCGGCAAGCGTATCGCCGATGGACGCGCCGTCGTGCACCGTGTATTCAACGGGCGCCGCCGGTTTACGCATCGTGATCACGCTGATGTTGTACCTGCCGTCGCCAGTGAGCGGCTTCGACACCACGCGCGGATCGCTGTTATCGACCATCGCATCAAGGTCGAGACCAAGTTCAACATCGAGCGGCTTCAGCGCCGCCGCCCTCACCACGTAGGCGACGATGTTCTCCCCGCTCTGCGTGAACTTGATCGTGATGGATGCCGTATGCGGGCCAACATGGAAGCGCGTCACGCCCTGAAACTGCACCGTCATCGTCGCCGCGCCGTCCTCCGTCGCGCGCGTCACGTTGTACGGTCGCAGAATCTCCTGTTCTATGTCCTGACTGACGCTCCACTTCTGCCCGCCGGGGTTGTGCAGGTTGAAGTAGGCGTAGGCCGGCTCGTAGTCTCCGAGGTTCGCGCCCTCGAACACGGTTGTCGGGCTGCCCGCGCTTGTGGAGAGGATCTCCGTCGAACCGAGACTCCCTCCCGTCACGAAGTAGAGCGTGTCGGGAGTATCCGCCAACGCGGCAAAGGCAATCGCAGCAGCTCCCACGATGGCAACTGCACATTTACTTACCATGTTCTTCTTGCCAGGTTTCATGACTTCCGCCTTTCGTTAAGCATTCAACATACTTACCCATCAACACGCCTATCGTGCTGTTTACAACACATTCACTTTTCGCTTCAAGGAAAACCACACCTTTTACTAAAAATTATACCACGTCCGACGCGTCGCAACGTATATGAAAAGCAAAAAATATTTCTTTAACGGCTCACAGCGCCATTTTCTATACGCGCAAAAAAATCTTATAGAGGTGCCATATTCGCCTTGTACCACGTGTATTATGACACTTCCACGCCACAACCCCATACATAAAACGCAAGAAAAATTTTAAAAACAAAGTCGCCGTAGGTGCGGCAAAGTGGACTATAGCTCCGCCATCATTTCTTCTGGCATCCGGCTTTCGTGATAGTAGAGAGTTTCCACAACCTCACCATTGTGCAATGTCACGGCAGTCGGGCACAAACACCCGCACCCGACTGCCAACAGCGCAACCGCCAAGCATATCCCAGCCAACCTCATAATCAAATGAATCTCCTTAATTTCTTCGCGACAATATCTTATGCTGAAAATCGCTGCTCAAACTTGTGGAGTGTTTCAACGAGGAACGGATCGAGAAAGCTCTCCGCCTTGACGCGGATGTCAGCGGGGACGCCGTAGTAGGCACCAGCGACAGCGCCGCAAATGGCGCCGATAGTGTCGGAATCGCCGCCAATGGAGATGGCGTTGCGGATTGAGTCCTCGAAGGAGCTTGATTCGAAAAACGCTTCCAGCGCCTGCGGAACGGAGCCTTGGCACGACACGTCGAACTCATAGGTCGGCCTTATCTCGTCGAGCGTAAAGTCGAGCGGATAGTAGTCCCGCACGACAACCGCCTTAATCTCTTCCATTGACTTGCCAGTCCGCGCAAGGAACGTTGCGACGGCAGTCGCCTCCGCGCCCTTGATTCCCTCGGGATGGTTGTGCGTGACCTCGGTGACGGCGCGGGACATCGCTTTCACCTCGTCAAGCGCCTGCCCCGCCCAACCACACGCGCTAACGCGCATCGCCGACCCATTCCCCCAGCTGTTGTAGGGACCCATTTCCTCGTCCTGGAGCCAGACATCGAATGTGCCACCGTAGCCGGCCAGAGGATACATGGTGCCGAATCTCCGCATCGACAGGACCGTCAGCTTCGACAGCGCTTCATACGACGGATCCGCGCCTTCCCGCCAGCGCAGGATCGCGTCCGCGACTGCCAATGTCATCACGCTGTCATCCGTGAAGGTAGAGGTGTCGAGCGCCGCCTTAAGCGACTCTTCCGTGACCTCGACCATCGGCTTGGCTGCGACAAACAGCTCAACTTCCTTCCCCCTTGTGATTCGCGAACTCAAACCGCGACCCCGCGATATCGCCAACTATCGCACCTATCATTATATTCCTCCTTCTTCTACTTTTTACTCGTTCATTATAGCAAAATCTTACACGGTATTTTTATAATTCCGACTGTAGCGCTTACACATCGCTTTGCCGCGCTTCGCAGCGCCCCTGCGGGGACAGTCCCCGCAAAAGGCCTATTTTACAAGGGTTCCGCGGGGCCTGTCCCCACAGTGTTTGACACTTCCACGCCACAACCCCATACATAAGACGCAAGAAAAATTTTAAAAACAAGCGTCTCTTTCATGCAAGGCACTTCGGCGGGCAAGGGATGGTGCGCGTGGTGGTCATGGCAAAGTTCCCTTTTTGCCGCTTATTGGCGTTTGCTTTTCCAGATTGTTGCTTTCGCTACTGGGAGTCTCGGAGTTTCGGAGGGAAGACGTTGAGCATTTCGGATTAGACACATGCTCAATTCCCTCTTTTAGGGACGGGAACCCAAAATTCAAGACAAGTCCAACAGGCAGATCCAACATTCGCAAATAGGTACGACATTGGGCGGCAAACACTGGATGGCGTGTACAAACGGCCTTCAACTCTACCACAACCTTGTCATCCACAAGTAAATCAATTCGCTTTGGATGTTCATCATCCTGACAGAAAACATTGCCTTTGTATCTGACGGGGCATGGTACTTGACGCTGAACCTTATGGCCACGGTGCGACAATTCCCATGCTAAAGCCGCCTCATATGCTTCCTCTTTCAGCCCGCATCCCAGTTCTGAATGGACCTCAATTGCTGCGTTTATGATTTTCCCTGTTAAATCGGCGAAAACGCCAGCATAGCCTGTCTCATTCATGTCGCGAACCTCCCATACTCCAAAACTCCCAGTAGCGAAAGCAATTTTACCATAAGACAGTCCTTGGAAATCTGAAGCCGCTCAAAGGTGGATGTGCGGTACATGCGCTCAAGCTGACGGAAAGACCAGTTGCGCTCAGTCGCCTCACGTTCGTAGAACGCTCGCTCCACCGGATCGGCTATGCGCATCAAGAGGAGATAGTGCGACCAGCCAAGGGTGAACTTTGGGATTTGGTAAACACTGTTTACCGAATTCCCAAACCGCGTTTGAGGAATTCTCTCAACGGTGTTGCGAGAATCTTGGCCGACGAGGATTCCCTCAACAGTGTTGAGAGAATCTGAATAAAGCAAAAAGAACTGGCGTATTCTCCAGAGGGTCGGTTCCGACCAACCACGGCCAAATCTCTGCGTAAGGCGCAAAGACAGATCCTCGATAATCTGCTTGCCGTAGTCGGCACGGCGTTTGCCGCCCTGCTCCTCTTCGACAATCTGCCGACCGATCTCGTAGTTGGTATAGACCTGCGCTACGTTGGCGACGGTGGCGACCCGCTGCCGAGCCGTCTCGATTAGCGCAATCACACGGCTGGCAAGTGAACCATTGCCCTTCACACGTTTTACATTCTTCCCGTTCATGACATCGCGCTCCTCTTTACATGTTGATACTCTGCTTATCAAACGACCTCCCAATGCCCGCCCTTGTCTGGGCCTACGCGGCGGATGCATTCTCAACACCTCGCACGGATAGGCGCGTTTATTATACCAAAATTCAGGCGTGAATTCGCAAAGCCGCGAATTAAACTGCGGCGAGTGCGGGGCAGACGGACGTAGAATCAGGATTGACCCACTCGAAGGGAAAGGTTCGGCACTTGTCTGGCTTGACTGGATTGATGAGACAGAGATTGTCGGCGGAAAGATAGACGCACGATCCATCTGGGCGGCTTTTGAGCATGAGGCTCTTGCGGTCAGGAGCGACTTCGGCTTCGCGCTCTATGAAGTCGCCCTCGCTCATGCCGAGAAACGCGGCAATGCGGGCGATCTCCGCGTCGGATACGCGAACGACGCCGTCCTTGATGCGGCAGCACGCCCCGCAGCAACGACAGCGGAAATCGGCGGGCGTCACCATGCCACTTTGGATCAGGCGGCGAACCAGTCGGTCGAGATTGGCGACCCCTTCTTGCCGAAGCTGCTGCACGGCCTTACGACAAACCGCCAGGCGATGGTCGGGCGCTGTAGCCCGTCGTTCACCTTGAACGGTTTCGGAAGCTCGTCTTTCGCGAACACGCACGTCACCGTCTTCGAGTCCTTCGACTCCGGCAGGTAGAACTTCGGCGAGAAGACTCGCTTCACAAGATGGGAACGCTCCACGTCGAAGTCGCGCACCTCGCACATGACCTCGAAGTCGTAGGCGCGCGCAAGGCTTCCTTCCATTTTCCGCACGTTGGGGAACTCGACGACGACCTGGTCGACGTCCTCCTTGCGGCGGTTCTTGCCGCGCCGCTCGGAGACCGTCACCTTCGCGTTCGGCGCGAACTGCGGCACCGGCAGCCTCTTGGCTCGGTCGGCGAACGAATAGTCGTGACCTGTGCCGTTCGACCACGGCACGACCCAGTCCTCCCCAATCGGCTCGCGGCAGGCGACGTCGTAGCGCGCAAAGACGATGGCGTCGTCATAGACGTCCATAGTCAGCGTCGGCGCGCCGTCCGGCGCCCAGATGAAGAACATCTGCGACGTCTTCGGGTCCTCGACGCCGAATGTCCGCGAGTTCTCGCGACCGCCGTTGACGCTCGTGTAGCGAAGGGAGCCCGCGTTGATGCAGGTGAACTCGCCCTGCCAGATCGAGCGCTCGTCGACTATCGCCGCGTGGGAATGCCCGGTCAGCGCAACCGCGTTGGGAAACTCCCTGAGCGCCGCGGTGATCGTCCCGTCGTCGCCGCTCCAGACGTAGGGGATCGTCCCCTTCGGATGCGGATGCTGTATGTAGAAGAACGGCTTTTCGCCGCGAAGCTCGTCGGCATGGTTCCTCAGCCACTGCGGCGCGCCGTCCACGTGGAACGGGCCGCGGCTCCAGCTGCCGCCGACGAAGGTGTAGCCGTTCACCGACTTTTTCCAGATTGGCTCCCACGGTTCCTTGAAAAGCTCCTCCCAGAAGACCTTTCGGTGGTCGCCGAGCTGGGTGGCGTTTGCGTCCATCCACTCCTTGCTTTTCGTCTTGCCCTCAGGATACGAATACTTGTGGCCGCCGATGTCGTGGTTGCCGTAGATGAAAAGCTTCTCGACATACTTGCCGCCGTCGCCCTTGTTGTCGGGGAACACCTTGAACCACGTGTCCGCGACGATTGCAAGCTGCGGCTTTACGCCGCCGTCGGCGAGGTCGCCCGGGATGCACACCCCGTCAACGCCGATAGAGCGGAAATACTCAAGCGCCGCCTTGAAGCGCTGGGCCGACTCCTCGTTCGTGACGTGGATGTCGCTGACGATTCCGATTCTCAGCCGCCTCTTCCCCGCGGCCAGCCCTGCGCCCTGCGCAGCGGCAAGGCCCCTTCCCGCAAGCGCCGCGAACGCCGCGCCTGCGCAACCTATGAAACTTCTTCTCGTCGTGCTCATACTTTTCTCCCTGCGTGCCATGGCTACAACGCGGCGGCAAGCTGGTCGATGCCGTCGAAAATGACTTTCAGAAAGTCCTTTTCGTCGTAGTCGCCGGCCCATGGCGCCATAAGGAAGCCCTTCAATAACGACGGCGACAGGTTTGCGCGGCAGAACTTCACCATGTTCGCCATGCACTCGTCGTTATTGACGCCGGCCTTGATACGTGTCGGCGAGCGCCAGTTCGAGGAACACGGCACCTGGTCGAACCCGGCCTTGTCGAGCTTCAGGAAAAGCTCTACGTATGGACGGCTGCTGGCTTTGGGCTTCATGGCCGCGAGGTCGAAGCCGTCCAGCTCTTCGTCGTAGTACCAGTTGTTGTGAACTACGCTCTTCGGGCACTTCTCCACGAAGTCGTCGTGCTTCCAGCCGTAGTCGCTCCACATCCAGGGGCGCATGCCCTCGTCCTCCACGGTCTTCACGAACCAGAGGAAATCATGCCACCATACCTCGTCGGTGCGGATGCACTGGAACCCCTTCTGGTGCGAAATGCGCTCCTCGTCGTAGCCGATGTGCAGAAAACGCGGATGGTCGAACATCTCGGCCGCGTCGCGGATGATGTCGCGGCAGGCCTGGTAATACGGCTTTGTCGTGACCATGCGGCCATACTCGCCGAGCCATGCGTCATGCGCCGTGGAGAAGTTGAGCTTCGGAATCGCCTCGATGCCAAGCTTCCTGAGCCTGCGCACTTCACCACGAATCCAGTCGGGCGAGCGAGACCCCTTCACGGCCAGCTCGGGGTGGCTCGGATAGATCGGAAACTCTCCGAGGTCTATGACCGCAAGGTTCATCTTGCGCAGCACAAGCCGGTCAACGACCTTCCGCCACATCGTCTCGTCGAACTTGCAGTGGTCGTTGCAGAGATACCCGCCCTTTATCGCTTTCACTCCCTCCGGAAGCGACTCGCCCCACATGTTGTGGCCCCAGGGGAGGTACACGGCGCGGACGTTCCCAAGCTTGCCAGAGAAGCCCGGAGCTGGCGGGCGCGCCGCTCCAAGCGCGCTGCTTGCCGCCAAGGCCGCCGTGCCTCCGATAAACGATCTTCTTGTCATGTCAGTCTCTCTTTCCCATATGCAACTTCTCACACGAGCATGAACGGCTGGGAGAAAAGTTCCTCCCCTGAGCCATCCACCGCATACGCCTTGACGCGGGCGAAGACATGGAAGCCCGGCCCCTGCCAGTACTTCTCGGCATCGACAGTCCACGAAACTTCGGAGCCCTTCGCCTCCTTCACGACGCCGCGCGATGTTATGACCTCGAACCGCGCAGGCTTGTCAGTCGCCGCCGTAACCGTCTTGCCGTCGAACGCGATGCGCGTGAAGGCAAGTTCGTCGAGGCCGTTCAGTGCGCCGTAGAAGTTGCCTTCGCGGTACGCCTTCATGCATGCATGCACAGTCTTCTCATGTACGCAAAGGACGTTCACGCCAAAGACCTTGTTCTCGACGTGCCAATCGGGCACAAAGAACCCGAAGCACTGACGCCCGGTGGAAAGCGCCCAGTCCCAGTAGTTCTCGCTGTTGTGTCCGCTGTCTTCAATGACTTCAACGCCAAGGACGCGCGGATCGTGGTCGAGCATCTTCAGCATGAGCTCGCGGTCGAGCTTGGTCCAACTGGGGTGGTTGATCGTCACTCCGCCGCCGTCGGGATAGATCATGCCCGCAATCATCCTGTCGATGGCCGTGCCCCAGAACTCGCCCGATCCGTAGTTGTAGCCATGCGAGACAGTCTTCGCGAGGTTGTGCGCGTCAAACGTGCCGGAGGCGAACGCGGAGCCGGGCGAGCAGATGTGCAGGTTCACCGCCGGCTTGCCATTCTCCAGAAGGAAGCTGTGGTGCTCCGCGTTCGGCGCCTCAAGGACGCCCTTCGGGAGCGGCTTGAAGATCTTCTCCCCTTCTACGAACGGATACTTCGCCGACCATGCCGGGAACCGCGCCGCGTCTTTTGCGGAAAGCGTATTGCTCCAGGGCTTTATTATCTTGTTCCAGTCGAACGGGCCCTCCACGCGCTTGCCCTTCACCATGACGGGATGGTCGTGGTGGAGCCGCCAGTAGTTCTTGGTCATCTTCGCGGCAGGATACCACGGCGCGCTTGGATAGTAGTTGGACATCGTGATGAGCCCAAACCCGCGCTTCAGGTACTGGTCGAGATACCACTGGCTCATGCAGTGCCCGTGAGACGTGGTCTTGACCTTTACGACCTTCGACCAGTCCAGCCCGGAATACGGCCGCCTGTTGCGCGGCGGCGCATCGTGGCTTGCGACACGCTCCTCCGCGCGCACCTTTACCCCGGCCATCGCGACTCCAGCCGCGCCCATCACCATGAATTCTCGCCTATTCACCGATACCTCGCATTTCCTTTTACTGCAAAATATCCTGGCTAGCCCAACGCCGCGACAAGCGGGCGGCTCCTGTTGCCAAGCGCCGACACCGCCGCCAACTCGATCTTGAGCGGCGCGGTAGGCAACTGGTCGAGGCAGACGGTCATCGTCTCGCCCTTCCCCGTCCAATACTCGTCGTCAGGCTTGAACAAATTAGTCGCGACCATGCACTTTACAACGGACGCCCCTCCCTGCGAAGAGAATGTCGCCTCGTAGAAGAACGGTCGCGTGGCGCGCACTGCGTCGGCCTGCGGGAATTGAAGCCGAATGGCGGGCTTTTTCTCCTGCGGAACGATCTTCTTTACTCCGTTGACCTTCGCCTTTCCGCCCCTGTTCGTCGCCTCGACCTTTACGACGGAAAGCGCCGCGCCTGCGGGAAACGCCGGCGGCTTCTCCTTCGCGCGGCGCGCCTCAAACGAAAACACCTTAGACTTCGCGGCGGGAAGCGGCATCACCCAGTCGCCGCCGAGCACCGTCAAGTTGCCGATGAAGCTTCTTCTCGACAGGTTCATTGACATATGCTCATCGGAGATGCCGCACCGGGCCGCGCCCCCGCACAAACTCCCACCTTGTCATTGCAAGAACCCTTTGGGCGCGCGGATGCGCCTAAGCGAACTGGACCACCCCTTCGCGTCGCCGACGCGCCGCGTGTCGCCAATCCAGATGTAGTCGCCGTCGAAGACAAGCCCGTATGTCCCGTTCACGTCGTAGCGGCCGACCTCCCTGAAGCCTTTGTCGAGCTTGATGCACAGGCCGCCCTTGAGGTACTGGCTCAGGTAGTAGTGTCCGTCATGCAGCTTGATCGTCTCGATGCCGAGCTTGACGGGAACATTGTCCAGCACGTAGCTCTTTATCAGCTTGAAGCTTCTGTCCAAGTGGTGGAACCTCACCTGGGTCTTGGTGATGTCCGGCGGGCGCAGGCATCCGACGAGGAAAGTTCCGTCGTCCAGTATCGCCAGCGAGCCGGAGCGGTCGTTGATGTCCGTCACGTGCTCTTCGAGCATCTTCAGCGTGTCGGCGTCATAGACGTTCACGGTCACGCGAGAGCTTGCAAGCGTCTTGCCGCCCGTCTTGCTCTGGAGCACGCACACCGCAACGTACACCTTGCCATCTCTAACCTCGATACCGGCGTGGTGCTCGTTTACGTCGGCCTTCGCGAGCACTTTGCCGGCGAGGTCCGTCTTCACGAGCTGCGACGTATGGGCCCAGTAGAGGAAGTCGCCGCTGCGGCACACGTCCTGTAGGTGGTACTTGTACTCGCCCGGCAGCTTGATCTCGTCGACGAGATCAAGCTGCCGGGCGAG
>Ga0265300_10003537_pt1 | contig 12818 bp, 13 predicted proteins | sample AusTroGonzalo_MG_FD_193482 | JGI IMG/M metagenome (GOLD analysis project Ga0265300, IMG submission 193482) | Bovine rumen microbial communities from tropical cattle in Woodstock, Queensland, Australia - Gonzalo_03 | ecosystem: Host-associated > Mammals > Digestive system > Stomach > Rumen ... | reverse complement strand
AAAGTAAACAGATAAGTTAAACCTTGAGTTGAAGTGAGGAGGATGTTCCCGGGTAAATGCGCAAAGATTCCAACCTTCTTCTCGCAAACAACTCAAAACATGAAAACAGTAAACAACAGTTACAAGCAGCAGATTCTGCACGACGTCCAGATGGACACACAGACAACATTCATGAACAACGGTGACATCAACATCTACCCATGCTTGTGGGAACAGGACAAAGCACCTGTGACAGCCGACGGTAAGGGACTGATTCGCTATCGCGCTGGAGTGATGGTGGAAGAGGATGGTAGGACTCGCATGAAGCGTTACCGTGACGGCCTGAATGGTCCTAAGTATGAGACGCTCTTCCAGACAGCCCACGCCGATGTGAAACGTACTCGCGAGATGAACCACGGACAGCGCGGATGCCTGAAGGTGGAGTTCAGATTCCCCCGCCGCTATCCACTCTCGTTGATGAAGAGCCTCTTCTATCAAGAGTCCGAGGAGATCATGGCCTATTTTAACTCAAGAAAGGAGGAAACCGTATGGTAAACAGACTGATAGCACTGAACACCAAGCATTTCGCCGACAAGCAGAAAAATAATCGGGGATATGCAGAAACCCAAACTGGGGAGCAGCTTGACGAGCTGCTCCGCCAGGAGTGGCTCCGCCGAGATGTCGCAGACATTCGTGCCGGACGGGAGGAGAAGAAGGACTGGTTGCCATTCATCTGCCCTCACTACACGGCTTTCAAGGACAACCATCGTGCACAGGATTGCATCCTGCCCGAAGCCTTCACCTTTATGACGTGTGTGGATATTGACAACCCCAAGCTGGTGCGCGGGGCCTTTGAGAAAGCGTTGGAGGTGAACAAGGACGAGATGTCTGAGTGGCACGACATGGTGCTGCGTGAGGCTTATTCGGCTCGTGGCAAGGGCCACATTTACATCCGCATTCCCAAGGGCATGACCATCGAGGAAGCACAGCGCAGTTTCTGCGAGGAGATCGGTTTTAATGCCGATGAGTTGCTTGACTCGTCGTGCTTCACACCAGAAAGGTACATCTACGTAACGGGTATAGATCAGGAAGTTTTCCGCTCTGAGCATTGGCTGGAACCCATCGAGGGCGAGGAGTTGGAGGAACGCCGCGAGGCTTATCTGCAACGGGGACTTGATGTGGATGGTCGCCCACTGGTTAAGCCAGAAACCACCGTTATGCCTGCTGTTGCCGTGAGCACTACAGATGACATCGTTGAGGCTGATGAGCGTACATTATACATCTTTGACGCTTGTATGAAAGAGGCAGAATTGACACCCGATGTACTCATCGTGGAAGGTCATCGGCATGAGGCGCTGAAAAGTATTCTCTCCGTAGGGGCTACCCAATTATTGAAGAAGCCAGAGTTGCTGGGTGTGTTGAAAGTTCGCATGTCGCAGAACTGGCAAGATAAGAATATTCAGCAGTTGGTAGATGATTTCTATTCGAAATATTGTGACCCCAATCAGAAGATGTCGCAGTTTCAGAGAAAAGTATTGGCCAAGTCGCTGAAGATGGTAAAGACAGAATCTACGGACAATCAAGTAGCATCAGAGAGCCATTCATTAACTGTGACTTCTGAGCCAGCCTTGCCGCCCGAGATGCCGAAGAAACTCCCAAAGGTTGTTCAGCTGCTGGTTTCAAGAACTCCCGAAGTGTATAAGCCTGCTGTGGCTCACGCTATCTTTCCGTCGCTGGGTGCCCATCTGTGGAAGGTACGCTTTCCCTATATCGACAACGTGATGCATGAGGCTACCTTTATGAACGTGCTGATGGCTGGGACGGGTGCCGGTAAGGATTGTATCTCGCAACCCATCAACCACATCATGGCCGACATCCGCAAGCGCGATGCAGAGAACTTGAAACGTGAGGCCGACTGGAAGAAGGAGGTGAACTCGAAAGGTTCTAACAAGGATAAACGCCAGCGTCCTGAAGGGCTTGTCATTCAAGAGGTTGACCCCGATATGACCAACCCTGCCTTCGTGATGCGCATGGCAGAGGCCGACGAGCATTTCCTCTATACAAAGATGAACGAGATAGACCAGTTTGATGCCCTTCGCGGTTCGGCTCGTGGCTCGCAGCAGTTTCAGATTATGTGTCTGGCTTTCGACCCAGACAACCGTTACGGTCAGACGCGTGTAGGAACGCAGAGCGTCACAGAAAAGGTCTGTATCCGATTCAATTGGAATGCCGCAACCACCATCCAGAAGGGACAGCGCTATTTCCGCAATGTCTTGACCGACGGGCCAATATCACGCATCAACTTCTGCACCATACCTGAGCGTGAAATCGGAGCGGATATGCCCGTCTATGGTACGTATGATTCAAGTTTCGACGAAGAGCTGCGTCCGTTCATCGACCGCCTCTGTCGTGCTGCTGGGGTGATAGACTGTCCGCAGGCATTCCGTCTGGCTAAGCGCCTGAAAGATGAATGTGCCGAGTTTGCCCGTCTCTCACAGTCGAGAGTGTATGAGAACCTCTCGTTCCGAGCCAACGTGATAGCTTATCTGAAGGCTTGTGTGCTCTACATCTGCAACGACTACAAATGGAGTCGTGAAATTGAAGATTTTGTCCGCTGGAGCCTGCTATATGACATGCATTGCAAAATGACATTTTTTGGTGAGGCTATTGAGAACGCAAACCGTAGTGTTGACGAGCAGACAGGCCGTCGCGGCCCTCGCAACCTGTTGAAGCTGCTGCCCGACGAGTTTACCGTTCATGATGCAGACCTTATCCGACAGGCCAATGGCATGGACACTCGCGGAACCCGCAACATGCTCTCGCAATGGGTGCATCGCGGCTACCTCTTACAGATGACAGATGACAGTTTTTCGAAAATCAAAAAGCAGAAATGACATGGAACTGATATTAGAACGTATAGCAAAGCGCAAGACCTACACCATCGGTCACCTCTATATTCAGAGGCGCGTAGATGACGAGTATCTGGCAGGAACCGAGAACCAGTATTTCTGCGACACCTTAGAACCCACTTGGCGCGACTACGCCAACGGTGCATACAAGGTGAAAGGCCGTTCGGCCATACCCGAAGGCCGCTATGCAGTAGTCATTTCGTGGAGTCCGAAGATGAAGCAGTGGCTTCCCATCCTGCTCGGCGTACCGAAGTTCGAGGGCATCCGCATCCATGCGGGCAACTGCTCGGAAGACACCGAAGGCTGCATCCTCGTTGGCAAGAACCGCGAAGTCGGCAAAGTCCTCGACAGCCGCATCTGGCTCCACCGCCTGAAACAAAAGATCGTCGAAGCCAAATCCAAAGGTGAAGCCGTCTGGATCACTATCAAGTAAAAAACAAAGCCGTCATTCCAATCGGAGTGGCGGCTCGTTTGTAATTACCATCTAACATATACCATTTACGTGAGTTCACGAAAATGATCAACTGATAGTATATAAGTTGTAATAATCTGTTGTTGGGGCCAACTCGTAAAGCGACTTAGCACAAGCGGGGATTTCTGTTCTTTTATTGCCTTGCATTTGCTTGGCAGCAAGATGCAATAGTTGTTCGATAGGCTCTACAAAGGTGACTTCCTTAAATCTTCCTTTTACCTTCTTCCACTCATTGACTTGGACTTCTGTCAGTCCTTTGGCGTATGCACTGAAATTCTGGTGAAGGGTGGTCAGAAGCAAAATCTGGCGAGAGGGAACATTCACAAACTCTGCCAACTTTTGCATAAAGTACAATTCCTTCTCAGGATTATTCTTGGCAGCATGTTCCAGCACTTTTCCGAATTCGTCAATGACAATCAGCAAGAATTTTCCCTGTTTCTGACATTTGTTATAATATGATTTAAGCTCGTCAAGCACACTGTTGGTAGTACTCTCAACATTTAGGCTACGAAGAAGAAGAGTGGAAAGCTCTGTATAATCGCCTACGATATTCTTAATCTCTAAATCGGAGGCTTTTAACAGCACCTTCGAATCAATCAAGAAAGGCTTTTTGCCTATTCTCTTAAGATCTGACTCTAAGGCTAAAAGGAAACTGGACTTTCCCGTTCCGTATGAGCCTATGATGGTAAAAGAATGTATGCCAGCCTGGAAATCATTCACGATATTATGAATGGCTTTCTGTGCGTTGGGTGTCACGATGTATTGTGCACCTTCAGCAAAACCGTTTGCTATGTTTGCAGATAAACTATATGTGCGCATTGTAATAATCGTTTAACACCTGTTCTTTACTCAATTCCTTTGTAAATTGCACAATGCGTATGCCGGCATTGTCATTGTACGACACGTATTTAGAATAATCCTTAGCCAAGAGTTTAAGCATTTCTATTGTCTCATAATCCTGCATACAGAACGCAAGACCTATCTCATCCTGAATGGTATCATAAGATAGTGTGTTATCACCTTCACACTCTTTCAACTTCAAAAGGGCATACATGAATATTTCTTTCGTGACCTTTCGTTTGCCTTCAATGTTGAAGTAATAGCCTTTCCCCTCTGAATTCTGCCTAATCAGATCAAGGTCTATCAGCATCGAAGAAAAATCTTCATTTGATTGCGGCTTTCGAGGCAGCGAGTAGTTCTGCACAAGCACTGCAACGTCTTTTCTTACGGTATTATCATTGAAAGCACTTTGTTTGTTGGCTTCAATCATGTCCAATTTCACATAAGTCGCAATCCGTTCACGATCAAACTGTGCATGCCCTTTTTGATAGCCGCAGAAAACCATGTGATATAGCGAGGCGTGTTGATTGAATACAAGATTAAAATGCAGAAGCCAAAGGGTTGCCAAGTCTTCTATGTATTTATCTTTGCCGTTAACATCACTGAAAAGATAATCGCCCAATGGTGTAGGCTTGTCTCCTTCACAAATACCGAAAACTCGGAGCCAGTATCGGATAGATGCCACCATGTTTTTTCCGACACCTAAATCGATAACGGCGTCAGGGTTATTAAAGTTCTTCCCTTGAACAACGAAGTCATACCCCTTCTTCAACCACAAGGTTTTACAAGGGAAAGACTCATGACCAGAGAATGAATATCTTTGTTCCATTCTTTACTTTTCAAATTGTATCACCAAACTTGCTATTCACTAATTCGCTCAGTTCCACCTCCAGCAGCTTCGCAATTTTAATGTACGTTTCCATCGGAGGCTGGCAAGCGTTTGTACACCACTTGGAAACAGTCGCAGGATCCTTTCCCAACTGCTCAGCTAGCCATTTGTTGGTCCGCTTCTTCTCGGCCAAAACCACTTTGATCCGGTTAATGTCTTTATCCATCTTGACAATTAGTTGGTAAATAATTGAGGCAAAGATACAAATAATAATCCAATAATCGTGTGAAAAAGCGAAAAATCTGACGAAAAATTTCAATTCTATTGCTTTTTCCTCACTTTTGGCCTCCATAATACATCTTTCCGTATGACATTAGCAACTCATATCATTGACTTCGATTATATGTCGTGCCAAAGATGCCGGTCTGACGACACGTTAACATTGGCACGATTGACAGCGGTCAAAACATCTGTCCCACATATATAATAAGGTGGGACCGCAGTTTTGTGAGATGTCATTGTATGAGAATACTGAAGAATTATTTGGTGATTTCGAGGAAAATGATTACCTTTGCATCAGATATTTGACATGTTGAAACAAAGCAGAACGACGCAGACAGGAAGTTTCTAAACCGTTACCTATTAAAGTTTTGCTTATCTGTAAGTGATTGATAATTAGAGGAGTAGTCATTAGACTCGCAGATACAAGTGGTATTAAAGGTATGATAACTATCGATACGACAAATATGTGTTCGCACCTGCAACGCAAACTATTCGAAGAAGATGGCATATATCATTCTCTATGGATAGCCGTGCAGGATGATCCTGAGCTGACAGCCGTAGTCCGTTCTCGCCAGCTACATATCTACCGCAATGGCAAAAAGGTATTGGTGCTGGCAGGCAAGTCTGCACCAAAGATCATCAGAGAAGACTCGATTTGTGAACTTTTACAAATTGAGCGAATCAAGTGGATGGAGCAACGCTTCAATAATGCCTTGGCTGCCATCAAAGATGAGTCTGCTGCTTCGTTGAAGGCTATCAAAGAAGATGTTGCCGAACTCAGCAAATACTATGGCAGTGAGTTGTGGAAACTGGACTTTGCTGCTGATGAAGCAGGGAATCTTCCCCCAGACCTCAAACGCGGAGTACTATCAGAAGATGGTATTTGGAATCTGCTCTCTGACTATCGTGATATTCAAAAGAAGAAGCTATGAAGAAACGAAAAATCAAGTATTCGGCAATATTCTTCCTCTGCTGGTTTGCCCTTTTTGGTCTTACTGGTGGATGGAGTCCTGAAGTTCCAAACAGCAGCATGGTTATGGATTTACAGGGTTTCTTCATATCGCTTCTGAACGTGGTCTGCGAGATGGCTCCCTATCTGCTGCTGGGATTCTTCATCGCTGGTGTTCTGCACGTATTCGTGCCGCAGAAATTCTATGCCAATTATCTTTCGCGGAACAATAAGTTTTCCGTGCTATGGGCGGCGCTGTTGGGAATCCCCCTGCCGCTATGTTCGTGTGGTGTCATCCCTACGGCTATCGGACTCAGAAATGAGAAGGCATCAAAAGGAGCCATTGCCTCGTTTCTCATTGCCACGCCGCAGACGGGCATCGATTCCATTCTGGCCACGTTCTCGCTGATGGGGCTGGGATTTGCGATTATCCGTCCTACAGCAGCACTCATCACGGGTGTTTGTGGCGGTTTGTTGGTAAACCGACTGGTTCACGAGGATAACATCGTTGACATCGACAACTGCTCATGTCAGGTAGAAAAAGGGAATAGAATCTGGCGCGTGCTGAAGTATGCCTATTACGATATGCTTCGCGATATTGGTCTGCGACTGCTTATCGGACTTATCGTTGCTGCATTGATTCAGGTGGCTGTGCCTGATGAGTTCTTCCTCAGTTTCGGTAGTCAACCGCTGTTGCAGATGCTAGTCATACTGGTCATCACCGTGCCGATGTATATCTGTTCGACAGGTAGTATCCCTGTGGCTGCAGCACTGATGATGAAGGGACTGTCGCCTGGAGCAGCACTAGTGATGTTGATGGCTGGGCCTGCGGTAAATCTCGCTTCCATTTTGGTGGTTCATAAGTCAATGGGGCGTCGTTTCACCTCTATCTATCTGATGACCATCGTGGGCTTCGCCGTCCTCTTTGGACTGCTACTCAATGCGACGGGAATCGACTTCTCCGTCGCTGCCCAAGATGCGTGCTGCATGAGCACATCCGCCTTGCCCAGTCCGTTCAAGATTATTTGCGCCACAGTATTAACATTATTAATTGTATTTGCTCTTATGATGAAGTTATTCAGCAAGTTTACCGCCCAAAAGTCCTTAGATCCTGATGTGACCGTCTTCCGTGTTGAGGACATGCATTGCAGCCATTGCGAGGCAGCCATAGTCCGTGCCGTTGAGAAAGTGCCTGGCGTTGAGAAAGCCAAAGCCAGCGCTTCTGCCAACACCCTCACCATCAAAGGCTCTGCCACAGAAGAGGCCATACGTGCTGCCGTTGAGGGTATCGGCTATACGTTTAAAGGGAAGGTTTGATATAATTAATCAAAGCCCCGACCTGCACTTCACTTTCATGGGGATTTTCCCAAAAGCTCCCGAATGTTTAACTGAGTTTAAAGGATTGGCAGCATAGTTTAAGCGAGTTTAAATTCCGTGCTAACAGCACAGCACCAGCAGTCAATGTCAAGGAGGATGAAAAGAGCTATGTTATGGAACTTGCAGCTCCAGGCATTAAGAAAGAATATTGCCGTGTGGCCATCAATGACGAGGGCAACCTCACCATCGCCATTGAGAACAAACAGGAACACAAGCATGAGGACAAGCACCATCACTATCTGCGCCGCGAGTTCAGCTACTCAAACTACGAGCAGAGCTACACGTTGCCAGACGATGTGGTGAAGGATAAGATCTCTGCTAAGGTCGAGGACGGCATCCTGACCGTCACCATGCCGAAGACCGAGCCGAAGCAGAAGGTCACCAAGGCCATCGAGGTATCATAAGCCTCGCAGGGCTATGTCTAAAAAGGATTTTATCTTCTAAGAAGAGTAGGGAGCAGCACTTTTCGGTGTTTCTCCCTTTATTTATCTGCGTATTTTACAGTCCTTCATAATCAGTGATGGCCTTGCGCCATTCATCAGGAAGCGGAATGGTCTGCTGACGCTCTAAATCGTAGAGCACCATCACTGAGATGCAGCGACTCTTCACTTCATGTGTGTCGCTGTCGATAACATCTTGCTCCTGATGCAATGGCCAGTCGCTCCCAGTCAACGCCTTTGCAGACAGTGGCAATATAGTCAGTCTTTGCAGTATCGTAGAACTGAAAATATACCGTGTTGTTCACGAAAGCCTATCCCTGACGTACTGCACACTTGCCACATATTCCTCGTCGGTAGTCAGGTGCTCGATGATCATGGGCATGCGGGGGCTCTCGGCAGTGGCCAGTTGGGCGTAGAGATTGATATCCAGCGTACCCTCGCCGCAGGCGCACTCCTGTAGTTGGAAGGTGTATTCTGGCTTCAGCAGGATATCCTTCAGGTGGCAGCTCACGATGGTGCCGTGGAGTTTCTCGAAACACTCGCGGAGGAACTCGTCGTTGAAGAAATAACGGCAAGGCGAAGTAATCATGTTCACCACGTCGAGGTGGGTGCCGAACTCCACACGATCCACATCCTCTATCAGACGCAGATACTCATCTGGGCTGCTGGGGATCATCCACGGCATCGACTCAATACAGAATTTGGTATGCTGAGGACGGGCGGTATCAATGACCTGACGAATCATCTTGACAGCCATATCCCACAACTCACGGCTGAAGTTGTCACGATAGCCACCGTCCCAGCGGGGTCCGTAGGGCGTGCCCACTACATTTACACAACAGGCAGCTCCGATGGCATCGGCCATGCGGAGTTGACGGACGGCATAGTCCATCCATTTCTTGCGCTCGTCAGGATCAGCAGCCAACGTATTACGCCACACGCCCACCTCGGCGATAGTGAGTCCTGCCTCGTCGGCAGCCTGCTTATAGGCCATGATGGTTTCTGCGTCGTCATCACAGGTGACGGGGAAATTCACACACTCCAACCCGAGAGCCTTGTGCTTCGCGGCCCACTCCTCAGGTGAGCCGTGCTGCAATGATGATGAAATGCCTAAATACATCAGAACGCCCTCCTATGAATTACCGTTGCATCCATCTTATCCAACGAACCGACACCAGTACGCGCCATGATGCCAGCCAGTTCTGCCGTCATCTCGTTGATACGTCCTGCTACGGCATCTGCCCCATTCTTGAGTAGCGGCATCAGGTGACGACCCACCGACACAGCCTTGGCACCGAGGGCAAGACACTTGTAGACATCCATACCGCTCTCGATGCCACAATCCACAAATACGGAGATGCTCCTGCCTGTGATTGAGAGGATATCAGGTAATGCCATTAATGGCGGCACGGCATACTGGATCATGCCATGATGGTGAGATACGACGATACCTGCACAACCTGCTTTCAGGCACTTCTCGGCATCGTAAGGACTGAGCACACCTTTCACGATGAACGGCACACCAGCAAACTCGACAAAGTCTTTCAGTTCCTCGGTGGTCTTGGCTTTCATCGGCAGGCCGAATACATCATCGTAACCGCCCTCTGAATTGAAAGCGTGGTCGATATCCATACCCACAGCGATGCAGCCCACCTTGACGGCATGTTCAATCTTGCGCAGTACCTCACGGTTGTCGGCATGAGGCTTAATAATCTTGATGGTTCGTGCACCTGTGGCCACAATCTCCTCCAGTTCCTCGTCGCTGCCCATGCCCACCCAATGCACGGCTCCGCTCTGGGCAGCCGCCTGGGCGTAGATGGTCATGCCGTTCTGTGTAGTATTATGTAGATGCGACAGGGCGGCTGTCATAATCGGTGTGCGGAAGGTCTCTCCGAACAGCGTCATCTCCGTCGTAGGGAGGACAGCGTCCAGATAGCGGGTCTCAATCAACAGAGAGTCGAAATAGTCTCTTGTAATCTTGTCGGAATTAGATGTCAATTGCATATCTATTTTGATTTATTCGTTACTGCTGCGTTTAGTTCGTCTATTTTCTCATCAGAGAGTTCATACTTGCCAATCACGAAAATGGCCAATACGAACAGGACGGCAGGAATGAGGGTGACGAGCCAGAGGATGCCCTGCTCGGCCATCGGCGTCTGCACCGACTCTCCCGCCTTGAAGCCCACCCAGGCAAGCACCAGTCCGGGGATGACGCCGCCAAGCGCCATGCCTGCCTTCATGAAGATACAGATGAGCGCATTCACGATACCTGCCACACGCCGACCCGACGCATACTCGCTGAATGTCACCACCTCGGGCACGAGTGCCCACATATAGCCGGTAGCCACCACCACGCCCGTACTCTTTACGAACTGCACCACGAAAATCAGGGCGGTGATGCTCTTGAGGCTCTCGACAGTCATGATGAGGTACATCAACAGCATAGCCACGATGGCAATGCCAAGGAACAATCGGAACATGCCGTTCTTACCAATCCTGCGCTTGATGGCAGGCACCATCGGCATGAAGATAAACGCCGGAATCGTGCCGAGCCACATGAACACCGTCGTCATCAGCGGCGTGGCGTGCATGTTGAAGGTCATGAAATACGAGTCGGCGGCATTGCTGATGCTCATGGTGGTGAAAGCGATGACGAAGAAGAACGACAACACGCGGAGCGGACGGTTACGAACCAGTTCCATCCAGAGGTCGCTTACCTTGACCAGCGCACTCTCGCTCTTGTCCATCACAATGCGCTCCTTGCTCTCAAAGAAGGTGACGAGGAGCAACACCAGCCCCACCAATGCGAAGATGCTCATGGTGATAAACCAAGCCCCGCCAGCCTCAGGTGTGTTATAAACCGCCTCCATCTCACCTGTCTGTGGATTCAGCACCTTGGGTGCGAAGAGGACGATTACCAGCGGCAGGGTCTTGATGATCAGTCCCGCGAGATTGGCCATCACCATACGCACACTGGTCAGAATGGTGATTTCGTCGGTATCGCGGGTAAGCGACGAGCCGAGTGCCGCGTATGGTACATTGACGAACGTGAAACTCATGCTCATTCCAACATATGTTACATATGCGTAAAGCAGCGACCCACTGAACCCGTTCCAGAAGCAGAGCGTGGCAAAGGTCGCCAGCAACACGGCACCCAAGATCAACCACGACCGATACTTGCCCCAACGGGGATGCGACTTGTCGACGATTGCCCCCACCATAGGATCCCAAACAACGTCGATGATACGGACTACGAGGAACATCACGGCCACGGTGGCAGAGTCGAGTCCAAATACATTATTATAATAAAAGAGTAGCCAGATACTGACGGTCTGGTAAATCAGATTCTGCGCCAGGTCGCCCGAGCAGAAGCAGATGCGCTCTCGCCACGAAAGCCTGTAACATCCGTTGATTACATCGACATCCGTCACGACTCGGCCATCTTCGAGAAAGTTCGGATGGCGCTCGCTGCTTCGTCTGTTGACTACGTTCTCCATTCTTCTTATCAAGTGTTCGATGTCAAAGCTATTATTTCGGCAATATCCTCTCGGGCTTCCTTTCCTTCTGGACATGGCCAGAGCGGATAGACGTGGCCCATCTTATACTTAGCGTGTAAATGAACATTCACACCTGCGGCATTCATTTTGTCGCAGGTCTTCTGAATATCAGTATAAAACACTTCCCATGTTCCAGTAAACAGGTCGGTAGGCGGCAGTCCCTGCATGTCGCCATAGAGCGGTGATACTATCGGGTCATGGGTATCTAGTTCGGCAGCCCAATCAGCTCCAACATGTCGCAGCACCTCGTTGTCGAGGAAGGTGTCATGCTCCTGCAGGGCATCATCGCCTCCCGTCACGTCAACCCATGGCGAAATGAGTATCAGGTGGCTGGGCAGGTCGATGGAGTCGGCTCTCATTTCCTGTGTCAGGGCCAATGTAAAACCGCCTCCGGCAGAATCGCCTGCGATGATGATGCGCCGGGCGGGGAAGCGTTCCAGCAGCTGGCGATAAAGTTGCAGCATCAGCGGATGAGCATCCTTGGCTGTATACTGGTAGAGCATCGGATAGTTGGGCGCCACGATGCCACAGCCAGTCGCCTCTGCCCACTCGGCCATTGCCTTCCAATGCAGCATGTTGAAGTTCTGGTAATAGGCTCCACCGTGGATGTAGAGCAAGACGGGCTTCGAATCGTCCTGAGCCGGAGACTCGAACACCTGCATGTGTCCGACTCTATATTGCGTCACTTCACGAGGGAACGTCACGCCGTCGGGAATCTCGATGGTACTTTTGTCCGTCTTCTCTGCCTTGCGCATGGCATAGGTTTCCATGGTCGACTTCTTCAATGAATGGGAGACGATGAAAGCCTGTGGCGAGCGTCCATCGATGAGCCAGAATCCCATGCCGACAAAGATAACGGCAGCAATGAGTACAACAACTGCCTGAAGCAGATTCCTAAGTAATTTCTTTGTCTTCATATTCGTTTTGTTTTTAAGTCATAGTTTATCTGATATAATGCGTTTCTGTTAACTCTTCCTGAATCTTCGGCGAGCCGAACTGCTGGACACCGAGACGGATGGACTTGATCATGAAGGCCATGTTCAGACCGAGCTGACGCATGGTCTGCATGCCCTCCTCGTCACGGACGACATCGACTACGAGACCATCGGCGCTAACGGCTCGATGCTGATGGTAGCCACCAGCGGAACGGCTGTTGTCATCTGAGTCGGTCTAATTACAGCACC
>Ga0265300_10003536_pt1 | contig 12818 bp, 10 predicted proteins | sample AusTroGonzalo_MG_FD_193482 | JGI IMG/M metagenome (GOLD analysis project Ga0265300, IMG submission 193482) | Bovine rumen microbial communities from tropical cattle in Woodstock, Queensland, Australia - Gonzalo_03 | ecosystem: Host-associated > Mammals > Digestive system > Stomach > Rumen ... | reverse complement strand
CGTTCGTGAGCTATCTCTGCCAATGCGGAGAGGTCTGCCACTTCCAATTGTGGATTGGTGACAATCTCCAGATAGAGGCATGCTGTGTGCTCATCAATGGCATTGCGCACCGCATCGAGATCCAGTAGATTGATTTGCTTGGTCTCCACACCCAGTCGCGTGAGGGTCTTGGTCATCAGTGCCACTGTATTGCCGAACAAATGGCTGGAAGTGACGATGTTCTTTCCCGATTCCACCACAGCAAGCAATGCGTTGGAGATGGCAGCCATACCCGAGCAGAAGGCAAACACGTTCGTTGCTCCTGTCAGCGCCTTCACAGTGTCCTCCAAGTGCATGACTGTCGGGTTCATCACCCTCGAATAATCAGGTGCCAGCACTCTGCCACAGAAGGCATCAGCCATTTCCTTTGCCGTCTCAAACTCGTATGCCGCTGTGTGATACACCGGCATTGCTATCGCCCCATAGGCATCCTGTCTCGGCAATTTCGTCTCAATTGCTATTGTACAGACCCCCTTTTTCCTGCGGACATCTCCCCCTCTATGGGGAGAACCATCCGGACAGTTTCTGTACTGATTTTCACTTCTGTTATCTTGATTCATTTCACATTACATTTTATCCTCACACCCCGCATGGCTCTCCCCATAGAGGGGGAGATGCCTGAAAGGCAGAAGGGGTCTTTATTAAATATAGTATTCCACCATTTCCACCAAACCTGCTCTCAAGGCGTATTTCGTCGCCTCAAACACTGTGTTCACATTGATCTTGCGGAAGATGTTCTTTTTGTGGGTCGTGATGGTGTGGATGCTTGAATTGCGCTCCACCGCCACTTCCTTCACAGACTTGCCCAAGGCAATCTGTCGCAGCACCTCCTTCTCCGTGGCGGTCAGCTGGTCACGTTCTGCCAATGATTGTTGAGCGGATGGGGTAAGCAGGAGATTCGTCACCTGATGGCAGAGGAAACGCACACCTGTGATGGCGCATTTCAGTGCTGTGATGATTTCCTGTGCTGAGTCATCTTTCAGGATCATGCTGAACTGCTGTTCCACACTCAACCGACGAATCAGTTGCTCCGTCAGGTCGTCGGAGAAGAGTACCCACATCGCGAAGGGGAAACGCTCGCTCAGGTTCAGCAACTCGTCACTGCTGGCAAGGTCAAACTTTGTGTAGTCAATCACCACCACCGACGATGGATTTTCTTTCAGTTCCGCAATCAGTTCCGCGCGTCGGCCCAATTCTTTTACAGCCAACCCGTCCACATCCTTCAACGCTCCACGTATGAGCGTTTTGAGTCCAAGACGTGTAATATCCTGATTGTCTGCTAATATAATCTGTCTTTCAGCCATTGTTGATGAAGTATTTGTTTTTTGTCGCTGCAAAGGTACGATGTTCGGAAAATTCCACCAAGAGAACCAATCTTCTTTGGAAAATCATTCTAAAAATCCCATCCAAACAATATAAACATTCTATACCATGACACCAAAGACTCTTTCGCCGAACTCGCAAGGGAATCACTATGGGAGAAAAAATATAAATGAATTCCCATAATATGCATAATTCTAATCACTAATATTTATAATTATATGTATTGGTGGATAAAATTATTCTGATTATGGGAATTAGTTTCCGCATAATTGTGTATCTTTGCAGCGAAAACAATAAAGAAAGGAAATAGCTATGGCAACAACAACGACAAGACAACGTGCCAGTCACCCCATCAGCCACTACTGGGGGCTGGTGAAGGACATGGACGACAGCCAGAAGCTGCAACTCATCATTATGTTGGCTGAAAGTGTGAAACGCAACGTGGAGCTGGCAAAGCAAATGTAACCTCTTTCGAAACAGAACAGCGGGTTGCAGAACAGTTCGCCAAGTCTCAAGGCTTCTGGAAAGAAGAGAGGCATGAATAAAAAATCTGGGTAGGGGCTCTTGTGGTGTAAGATGATACATTTTCCTGAAAATCTTTGGAGAAGTTGGAAAAAGGAAGTAAATTTGCAAACGAATTCCTATATCTAAAACCGCAATATACTTTTACATATGACCTCTTTAGAATCAATTCAAAAGAAACTATTGGCAAAACAAGGTTTATATAATATTGCTCCTTTGTGGAGTAAATATGAGCATTTGTCTGGAAAATGGTGCTACATTAAAGATAATAAGATTCATATAATAGACAGTGATTTGTATGAAGAGGAAAGAGGTCGTTCTATGCCTACAGGTACTCTATTACTGAGTTTAATAGATGATGGGTATCACATGTGCACGCCATCCACAAAAGACAAAAGTAGTGTGTATCCAATCAAAGATTCCAAATACTTTTTTATTTGGGACGATAGTTCATATTTAAGGTTATCATTCTTCTTACAGAACGAAAATGTGAATCATAACTTAATGTTCGAATTTGTTGAAACAAATGATTACTTTGCTATACTTTTTCATAGCAACAATAAAAAGAAAGGGATTATATCACTTGCAGAATACAATTGGAATTTAGATTACATCGTATCCAAGAATAAGGATCTTGTGGAGAAGGGAGTTTTCACCTATTTCCATGGTGATTTCATAGTAGTTTATGATGGAAGCGAGACAATAGTATACAACAATAACTTTGATATTATATATACGAGAGAAGATACTGTGTATATATGGGAAGTTGAGGAGAAAATATATTTGATTTTTCTTTGCGGCAAAGTTGTTTATGATCTTTGTGAAAATGAAGAAATAAATATTACAAGTAATGAACAATACGAATGGGAATATGCATGGGCATATAAAAATTACATCATATTTTACAATCATGAATATTGTGAAGTCGAATATTCATACGATGATGATGATGATTGGTATATAGAAGATATTCTTGACGATGTACCTGTTAGAAACACCTTTGGTCATATTTATGATTCCGCCTTTAATCTGATGAGAGAGTTTAATGCTTGGGGCGAAATAACTGGATTTAAAGAGGTGGGAGATGCAATAGTTATGAAAACAACAGTGCAAAGAGATAATGGTATTCCTATAGACGCATATTATAATATCCAGACTCCAAATATTTCTCAGCACAATTCGCAATTAGATGAGGATTTTTCAATTCCAGATATCTCATTTAGTTTTTTAGAAGGTTCGAATCTTATGGATGAGCTCTATGTGGTAAAGACGAGAGTCTCATCGACAGATATTATTGATTTTGAAAATGGCACCAACAAAAATTATTTTGCTGAGAAATGTGGAATATATAGGAGAAATAAAAAGGGAAAGGAAGAATACACTAAGGTCATAGATTGCAAATATGATTACATTGTTCCATTATCTTTAAACAAAGATGAAAATATATATTATGCTGGTATAAATGGCAAGGGACAGTATGGAAAGTTTGATCTATATATTAATAATGAACTAAAATTCAAAGAATATCCTTTCATTAAAAATGAGGATTATTTAAGAGTCGTTGGAAACCATCATTTTATTAAATATAGAGACAAACAATGTAATGTGGGATTTATAAGAAATGGTGATATAGTATTAGAGCCTTCTTATTCAGAGGTTTCGCTTTACGTCAAACAGACATATGATTATCTTCACAATGAACTCGAACAGCAATTGGTATATCTGTTTGTGGTATCTGACGGAGAATCCTATGGAATATGCTCCCCAAAGGGGAAATTAATTCTTCCATTAGAATATTCCTTGATTGATATAGATGAAGATTTAAACATAATACTCGAGCATCGTGATAGTGGAAGTGTAGAAGTTGGCTATTATGATGAAGAAACAGAATCCATAAAACATGATGAGGCTAACATGGGAGAAGATGGTGTAATTCATTTGGATGATAATTATATTTGGGATGGTGGTTTCAGATATATGGAAGAAAATGAGCATTCAGGATGGACAGACCAAGAGCTAAGAGATGCTGCTGATATTGCATATGAGGGTTATAGCCGTTTGGATTTGGGGTTGGAAGACTAACATCAAGAATCAAGAACTGTAAATATTTAAGGCGCAGGTTGTCAGCCTGCGCCTAAGGATTTTATTATCTGCTGTTTGGGCTTTTGTCCATCCCCATATTACGAGCATATCTAATGCTGTGTCTGTATAAAAAGATGGTGGCATGTGGAAGTCTGCTAATATCATTTCGATAATTCTTGCAGCGATGCTTGTTCCAACCAAAACATACTCAATATTATTGAGTGCAGATCTAACAACCTTTTTAATGGTTGACTGAACATTTTTGATAAATGTAGTCAACGGAAAACGTTTTTTATTTGTTTTCATAAACTACAATTTATTATGTTCATAATATCCTACATCATTAGGGATTCGAACCCCAGTCTATTTCAACTGCTTCCAGCTAAGCTAATGCAGTTGCAAAAGTACACATTTTCCATCAAAATCCATGCATCAAACAACTAAAAACATGAAAAATTAGCTGCATTTTTTTAATTTTCTTGGAACAAACAATATAGATTGAAAGATTTCTTGTATTTTTGCAATTGAAATTTTTGGAAAAGAGAGCCAACAGTTTTTCGCATCACCTACAAATAGACCAAACAGTTAGCGCGATAAACGAAGGCTGCCAGCTCACACCGATAAAGGCGTGGGCATTGGTGGTATTCGGCAGTGTCGCGCTGGGGCGGTCTCCCCGTAGGTGAATTGCTTGTTTATCAAAGGTGCTCCGCGCCTCTTTTCTGGAACATTAACGTGGAGTACCAATTTGATAAATGGCGGGATTATGAATCTCATGTTGAACGTGAAAGAAGGGCGCCCTCCGCCTGTTTTTCGGAACGTCGAAAAACGTTTCTGAGGCTTTGAAGAGTTTTCGAAACGCTGAAAAACGTTTTTGAGGACTTTGAAAAGTTTGCGAAACGTCGAAAAACGTTTTTAGGAACTTGGAAAAGTTTTCGAAACGTTGAAAAACGTTTTTGAAGGCCTTGAAAAGTTTTCGGAACGATGAAAAACGTTTTTGGAGACTTGGAAGGGTTTTCGGGACATTGAAAAACATTTTTGAATCAATCATCTTTTATAACTTAAAAATACAAAACTATGGCTACTTTTCAACCTTTGAACTACAAGATTAAATTGAAGAATGCACAGCATTTCGCGTTCATTCAGGCTTTCATCACAGCTTTGCAGGCGGCAGGATTTACGGCTGCCAAACTGGTGGCGAAGTTGGCTGAGCTGGTGGCTGCTTTCGCTGTGGAGGACCGCTACTACATGGTTGTCCGCGCCAGCGAGATTGTCGCCCAGCGTGCTGCTGCCGACGAGAAGCGTGACCGATTCTACGGACGTCTGCACCGCCTTGTGATGGCATGGGCAGGCTCGGGCATGGCACTGCTCGACGCTGCCGCCACGGCAATCAATCGCGTTTTCAAACTCTACAAGGTGAACGTGAGCGCTCAGATGGATGAGGAGACGGGTGCGCTGGAGAATCTCATCACCGACCTTTCCACCCCCGAGATGCAGGCGAACCTTGCCACCATCAACGGCACGTATCTGTTCGAGCAGATGGTGGAGGGGCAGAATCTGGTGAAGTCGCTCCGTCTTTCGCAAGGTGTGGAGGAGAGCGAAAAGGTGTATGGCGCACTTTCGGCTGCCCGCAAGTCGTGTGATACGCTCTACGATGAGATGTGCGACCTTATTGAATCTTTCTCGAAGGTGGCAGACGACACGACCCCTTATGAGACTTTCATCCGTCAGTGGAATGGAACCGTAAAACTCTATCAGGACATGCTCGACAAGAAGACCGGCACAAGCTCATCTTCTTCTCAGCAAGGTGGCACTCAGCAGGGTGGCACCACTGAAAACGGTTCCGAGCAAGGTGGCGGCACAGAGCAAGGTGGAGACAATGGTGGCACGACGCCTCCGGGTGGTGGTGGCACACTGGTGGATGATGATCCTGAAATCCCTGGCTCAGGCGGTGGAGAGAATACTGGTGGTGGTCTGCCTCCATCAGGTGGCGGCGAGACCTACGGCGGCACAGGAGAGGAGTAGGCTCATTGAAAGTTGAAAATTGAAAATTCGTTTCATTCGCAACATTCGCCGACAAAAAATCTCTATGCCGACAAAATCAAGGGGCACCCGATAATTCGGATGCCTCTTTTTTTGTGCCGAATACCATGTTTGTGGTAGATGTATCCCTCATCAAAGGGATTTCGGGGTAGAGGAAAAGGCCGTACCTTTGCAGCGAAATTCAGAAATACAAGAATTGTTACACATTAAATAATATAAAGGATATGAAAGTGAAAGCATTTTTGATAGCAGCATTGGCAGCGGTGGCACTCACGGCGGGTGCAGCAACGTCGCAGAACGACGGTGTGATTACAGTGAAAGTGAACAAGGCGAGCAAGGCTTTGGTGGAGCAGTGGATTGAGGGATACAAGGCTGTGAATCCCAATGTGCAGATTGCCCTGGTCAGTGGCAAGAATGCGGATGCCGACCTGACCTTGGTGAGCAGTCATCAAGATGGGGTGAATGTCACCTACGTGGGTCGTTATGCCCTCCTGCCCGTCACTTCAACAGAAAATCCGCTCTTGAATGACATCCAGAAGAAGGAGTGGAAGAGCAAGGATATCAAGAATCTCTTCTTTACGGCTGAAGACCTCGACGAGGAGTATGAGGAGGAAGTGGAAGGCAAGAAGAACAAACTGAAGGACAAGCTCACCGTCTATTCAGGCAGTGGCAAGGCTTCCCTCTCGGGCATCTTCGCTTCTCACTTCGGACGCACCACTGACGACTTGCGTGGCAATCGTATTGCTGGTGATGATTTCTACCTGCTCTCTGCCATCAACGAGGACAAAGCTTCTGTCACTTTCAATGCCTTGAGTAACCTCTACGACCTCTCATCACGCACTCTCCGCAGCGACCTTGCTTTGTTGCCTTTGGGTGTGAAGGCGAGTCAGCGTGAGGCACTTCGCTCAGGTAATCTTGACGAGACGCTTGAGCTTATCGAAAACGAAGACATCGACCTCATCCCTGTGGAGGATATTGGCTTCACCTACAATGATTTCGATACTGACATCGATCATTTCCTCCAGTGGATTGTCCGCACAGGTCAGCAATATAACCACAAGGCTGGTTTCCTTCGACTCACGGATAAGGAGGTGGAGAGTCAGTTGAGGCTCTTGGCACAGAACAACTGATTCGAGAAATAAGACATAGACAAAAAACTTCATACATCATGATTAGAAAAAGATTGTTATTAGCGGCGGCATTGACCGTCGCTACCACTTTTGCGACTTGGGCGCAAACAGTGCAAGGCACCATCGTGGATGCCATTACAGGAGAGAGTATTCTTGGCGCGACCGTCCGTTATGGTGACGGAAAGGGTGTAACCACAGACATTGATGGTCACTTCGCCATCGATGTGAAATCACTGCCGGTCAAGTTGACCATCAGCTTCACGGGCTATCGTGCCCAGACCATCACAGTGTATGACGACGAGGAGGACATCAACGTGAAACTGACGGAGAAGCGTAGCTACCTCAACGATGTGGTTGTAGTGGGTTATGGTACGCAGAGCCGTACACAATTGACAGGTTCTGTGACGACCGTCAAGTCTGATGTGTTTGAGAACAGCACAGCCAGCACGCTTGATGGTGCGTTGAGCGGTCAGGTGGCAGGACTCAATGTCACAGCAGCCAGTGGACAACCTGGTGCTGAGAGCAGCATCCGCATCCGTGGTGGCAACTCGGTGAATGCCAGCAACGAACCGCTCTATGTGGTCGATGGTTTCATCTATTTTAAGGACGCTTCGACAAGTAGCACAGGACTTGGTGCCATTGAGAGCAGCCTCAATCCTTTGGCGACCATCAATCCCAACGACATCGAGAGCATTGAGGTGTTGAAAGACGTAAGTGCTACAGCCATCTATGGTTCACGTGGTGCGAATGGTGTCATCCTCATCACTACCAAGAAGGGAAAGTTGGGCGAGAAGAAAGCCCACATCTCCTATGGTTACAGCTTGGGACTGAGCAACGTGAGCAAGAAGCTCGATCTGCTCAATGCCTCACAATGGGCACAGTTCCAGAAGGACTATTTCAGCAATAAGGGCGGTTACACCGACGAACAAATTAAGGCGCTCGGCAAGGGGACTGACTGGCAGGATGCTGTGCTCCGTACAGCTGTGCAGCAGGCACACGAACTCTCTGTGAATGGTAGTACCGACAAGAGCCGTTATGCCTTCTCTGCCAATTATACTGATCAAGACGGTATTGTGCTCAATTCTGGTTTCCAGCGATATAATTTCCACACCAACGTGGAATGGGAGCTGCAGAAGGGTTTGAAGTTTGGTATCAACGCCACCTACGGACGTAGCAAGCAACAAGGTTTGACTACCACCGAAGAGCAGGTGTTCAATTCCTCTCCCTATTCAGCTGGCATCACCAACAGCTTCGTCTATGCCCTGCTGATGCCTCCTGTCATCAGCGTATACAATGCCGATGGTTCCTATAATTTCACCAACCCCTACGAATATGCTTACTTCGCCATTGGTGACCATGCTGCCAATCCCGTCTATGACCTCAAGGAGAGTGTGGCGGAGAATGTGAACAACTATCTGCTCTCCAACGTGTGGGCAAGTTATAAACTTGGCGATTTCACGTTGAAAGCCACAGTAGGACTGAGTAGTGAGAAACTTACGCAGAACTACTTCTCTGGCGCTTACACTTCTTTGGGATTGGCAACTCAGGGTATCGGTGGTACAGGTAATCGACAGACGGACGTGTGGCAGCAGGAATACACATTATCTTATAATAAGGAACTGGGCATCCATCAGATTGATGCGTTGGCAGGCTACACGAAGCAGAACACCACCTCAACCTTCAGCAGTATCCGCACCAACCACTTCACCAACGAGACACTGAAGCAATATAATTTGGGTGATGGCTCAGGCATCTACACCCCACAAACAGGTATCAGCGAGAGCAACCTCCATTCGCTCATCGCCCGCATCAACTACACCCTGCTCGACCGCTACAATGCCACTGCCACCTTCCGTGCTGACAGATCCAGCCGTTTCTCCAAGAACCACCGCTGGGGCTACTTCCCATCACTCGGACTCTCTTGGAACGTTGACAAGGAGGATTTCTTGGCAGGCGTGAAAAACCTCGATTACCTGAAACTGCGTCTGACAGGTGGTTTGGTGGGTAATCAGGAAATCAGCGACTATGCATTCACCACGTCCTATGCCACAGGTTCCTATGCAGGTTCGTCCAGCTATGCGAAGAAGAACTCCGCCAACAGCAACCTGAAATGGGAGACCACTGCCTCATACAATCTGGGTGCTGATCTCGGACTTTGGAATGGACGGCTCAACTTTGTGCTCGACCTCTACTATAAGAAGACCTCTGACCTCCTGCTCAACGTGCCAATGGGCTTCGCCAGTGGTGTGACTAGCCAGTTACAGAACGTGGGCAATGTGGAGAACAAAGGCATCGAGTTCGCTGTGAATGGCACGCTGCTCAAGCGTCGCCACCTCAACTGGACAGCTTCTGCCAACATCGCCCACAACAAGAACAGCATCACCGACATGGGTAAAACCAACGATGTCATTCTGGGAGCAGACAACCAACAAATTCTGCGAAAGGGTGAGGCACTCGGTTCGTTCTATGGTTTGAAATTCGTGGGCATTGTTCAGAATGGTGAAGATGTGACTAAGCTCCCCACTGTGAATGGTCAGACCCCCAAAGCTGGTGACGCGAAGTTTGCCGATGCCAACCATGATGGCAAGATTGATGGCTACGACCGCCAGGTTCTTGGCAGCATCCAGCCAGACCTCACCTATGGTTTCTCCACACAAGTACAATGGCGCGAGCTCGACTTCAGCATCACCTTTGCCGGCAGTCACGGAGCCAAGATATATAACGCCCTCGGCAGAAGATTGGAACAGACAGGCGACTCCTATAATGTGCTGAACACCGTGCTGAATAGCTGGACACCTACCAACGGCAGCAACAGCCTTCCACTCGCCTCCACCTCACGTCCATTCTCCTACATCGACAGCCGCTATGTACAAAGTGCCTCCTATCTCAAACTTCGCAACTTGACCATTGGTTATCGTCCACGCCTTCCTAAATCCTTCCCTGCCTCCGTTCGCATCTATGCCACTGCCACCAACCTCTTCACCATCACCCCCTACAAGGGCTATGATCCCGAAGTGAGCAGCGGAACAGACAGCGGAGCGTACCCATCGGCACGCACATTCACTTTCGGTGTAAATATCACATTATAAATCACTTAAAGAATGGTAGGGCAAACGTCCTACCATTCTTTTGGTACATGAATACCACATCATCGGGATTTCGGGGTAGGCGAAATGTCCGTACCTTTGCACCAGATTTCAAAACAACATCAAATAAAACACGATAAACAAATTAATAAGGTAAAAAAGAAAGGAGACAAGAAAATGAAAAAGACATTGTTCCTCGCCGCCATTGCGGCAACAACCCTCTTGACAGGATTCTCATCATGCTCAAGCGATGATGATGACAACAACGGTAACAACAATCAGGTGACAGATGAAAACGTAGTGGAAGACGATGCCAGTGCTCTATCGCTGGTCAACGGCGTCTATTCCCACTGGCAGCCACTTAGCTCTTCGTTCACTTTCATCATTGAGAGTGCCACAAACAAACTCATCTCTTTCGAGGGTGAGGAAGGAGAGGCAGGACCTGTGGTGAGCCGTCTGGAACAAGAGCCAGGTACTTGGTATCAAGTGAAAATCTTCAACCACCTCTTCCTCGGCATCACCGAACTGAACGAGAACATCGCTGCCATTGACAAGGCCAAAACGCAAGGGAAAGTGACGCAGGCTGGTTATAACGCAGCCATTGGTAAGGCCAAATTGCTACGTGGTCTTGCGTATCTGAAATTGACGCAGCTCTGGGGTGAGGTTCCAGTATTCACGGAGAAAGGTGGCAGCACCACCGAGCGTCAGAGCATCGACAAGGTATTCGAGCAGATTATCAGCGATTTGACAGCTGCCGAATCACTGCTGAAGGACTACGATGGCGACCCACGCACTCCATCCAAGCAGGCAGCTCAGGGACTCCTCGCACGTGCTTATCTCTTCTGGGGCGACAAGCCACTCTCACAACAGGAAGTGGCAGCCATCGCCAACACGCAGACCGACCCTGCTTTCAGCAAGGACGATGCAAAACTACAGAAGGCTGTAGAATATGCCAACAAGGTCATCAACAGCGGCAAGCTTGCCCTCGATTCCGACTACTCCAAGCTCTTCGGTCGCGAGTATGAGTCGAACAAGCGTGGCACAAATGAGCATCTCTTCACCATCGCTCACGACGGTGATAGGAAAGATGCACAGGGCAACCACCAAACCCACTGCTCATGGACTTTCCCATTCCAGAACGGTCAGTTCAGTCAGGGATTCCAAGACAACCACACCGAAGTGGCTGACGATGACCTCTACGACAACTGGAAAGCAGAGTTCCCCAACGACAAGCGTTTGGCCAAGACATACTTTATCGAACTCTACAACTCAAGAGACGGTAATACCTACACCTACTACTCACCCATCTATACACCCATCAACGGTAAGGGCGTGGACCAGAGCTACGAAGGTTCAGAGTTTGAAGATGGTGAAATCAAGTACAACTCTATTGACCGCATTGAGATTCGCTATGCCGAAGTGCTCCTCATCAAAGCTGAAGCCCTCGTACAGTTAGGTCGCAACAGCGAGGCAGCAGAGCCATTCAACCAGCTCCGCACCCGTGCCGGAATCGCCACTGTCAGCGCACCAACCTTCGACCAGATCAAGCGTGAGTGGGATTATGAATTCACTTATGAGCAGTTCGACCTCATCAACCACTATCGTTGGAAGGACTACATCAAGTCTGTCAAGGAGGTGTCAACCTACAAGCACTTCGACGATTCCTACAAGACAGCTGGTGCTACAGGCAAGGATGGAAACGAAGTCAGCGCATTCTTCGCCAAGGTTTACAAGCACCTGCACGCCAAGTATGACAACGTGCGCGGCAAGCACTACCGCCAGCCCATTCCAACAGGTCTGACAGGTGAAGATCTCCACATCACACCACAGAATCCTGGTTATTAATCAGCATTTGGCCATATAATCAGATATTTTAGAGTTAATATTTTATGAAGAGGGCTGGCATGCAGCTACCGTGTGTCAGCCCTTATTGTATCCACACAAAATAAAACGCGACGCCTTATGAAAATCATCCCATCAATTCTGTTGGCCGCAGTTACACTGCTGAGCGCCACCATCGTATCGTGCAGCAAAGACGATGACAATGCTGCATACACCGTAGCTGGTTCATACCAAGGAACCTACGTCTCTCCAACTCTCGGCACACGGGAGGACGCCTCTGTCATCACTGCCAATGATAACGGCACCTACGACATCTCAGTCACACCCGTCATACCCAGAGGGGATTCCGAATACTCGCCTATGGTTCTAAAGAATGTGAAACTGCTGGAGACTGAAGAAGGCTACATCTTCGAGGCAGAGGAGGCAGGAGCCAAGATTGTGAGTTATGCAGCGAGCGACACCAAGCACAGAAACCCCAACATCTTAGAATTCACCGCCCATCTGAATGGAACGCTGAACAAAACCGGGGCACTGAGCTTCACCCTTCACCTCAATCATGCAAACACCGTCCTTTGGGACTTCGAGTTTGCAGGAAAGAAATAAGTCATAAGATATCAATTAGGATAGATTAGTTTATACGAGGTTAATACTTAACATTTCTACAAAAAACGATGGAATAAATCATGATGCCATAATTAAAAAATAAACACGAGACTTTACTCATCAAACAAACAGGGGCGCTTCGCGATGAAGC
>Ga0265300_10003534_pt1 | contig 12823 bp, 9 predicted proteins | sample AusTroGonzalo_MG_FD_193482 | JGI IMG/M metagenome (GOLD analysis project Ga0265300, IMG submission 193482) | Bovine rumen microbial communities from tropical cattle in Woodstock, Queensland, Australia - Gonzalo_03 | ecosystem: Host-associated > Mammals > Digestive system > Stomach > Rumen ... | reverse complement strand
GGCACTACCGGGTTGTCTGTTGAATCGTCAACACACGATGTGAATACACTTGCGCCGCTGATGAGGGTGGCGGCGAGCACCCATTTCATGATTCTTTTCATACTTCTTTTTTATTACATTGGTTAAAACTTCATTTGAAAATCTGCCCTCACGCCCCAGTTGAAGAAGCGCCCTTTCATGCGGTTCTTCTGCATGGCATACTCATCGCCCAGTTTGTTCAGGTTCTCATCCTGTAAGCCTGTGTTGAAGCGGAAGTTGTCGTAGTGGACTTTGACGACGAAACTGAAGCGGTCGATGCTCAGCGCCATGCCCGTCGTGGCAGTGTAGTTGAGTTCCGGATGTGACTTGCGTGTGCGGTGGTCGGTCTCATAGCCGAACCATTCCACGAGGTTTTTGTCGTAATAGATGGTGAGCGGATTGAACATGGTGACCATCGGCATAAAGGTGGCGTTGAAAGTGAGGTTGCGAAGACCGCGCAGGAGTGGACCGCTTTCGTCACGGTTCAGGAGTACGAGGTTGTAACTGTAGCCTCCGCCTACGGACAACTGTTGGGTGGTAAACCGTGTGATGCCGCCGACGTGGGTGGAGAAAATGGATTCCCTGGAGTCGAACTTCACCCGCCCATAGAGGTACTTCATTCCCAGCATCCACGAGCCGGCAGAACGTCGCTGCACGACACTGCCGCCATATACGGCGGTATAGGCGAAGCGGCGGCGGTTGAAGGCATAGTAGCCGTCGAGTTGTATCTCGCGCATGTCGGCAGGATAGTCCGACTCCATGTAAGTGTCGTCCTCCATGAAGTCGTTTTCGTAGTTCTCACCATGATAGTCCACTGTGGAATGCACGTCAGATGACACCTTCTCCTTGATATTGTTATATTGGGCTGTAAGCCCGTAGTATGAGTTGATGCAGCCGAGGTACAAGGAGGTGCTCTTCTCGGCGCTCTTGCGCCCTACGCTCATGCCCAGTCCGGCACGGATGCCTGAATAGGTGATATAGCATCCTGCCTTGTAATGGAGGCGCTCTTGCATACGCAAGTCGGCCTGTGTGCTGTTGGCAAGCCCCCAGTCGGTATCCAACTCCGAATAGTCGTTGATGCGCACACCGGTCTGCTGCACTCTGCCCCTCAGGGTGACGATGAACTTGGTCGGCGGCTTTCGCACATAGCGGTCGTCGAGGTAGCGTGGGGGGCGGTTAAGCCTGTCGAGCACCTGCTTGATGACCCCTGGCATCTTCCCGTCCGCTTCCACGCTGTCGGCGGTTTCCTGGGCAGTGGCCGCCGGCTGTATGCACAGCAGCATACATACCGCGAGCAAAGCCTTCCGGCGGGTTCTGTTCGAACCTTTCGGGATAGGCAGGGAATGGTGTTTAGAATAGAATGTCATAACTGATACTGGACTTTGAAAGGTGAGACATGATTGTTACGAACCTTAATTCCACAGCATTTTAGTTTAACTTTCTTTATAAGTACCTGGGCAACAAAAAGTTCTTCGACGCGCGAAGCGGCAAAGCCGAGCGGCTCAGGATTTTGCCATGTCAGATTTTTCACTTACCTTAGTGCTGCAAATCAAGACAAGCAAAAATCATCAATGGCATGGCAAAGGTACAACAAAAATCTGAGAAAATCACCGCTTTTGGTGGAATATTTTTCGTCTTGGACAAATTCGACTCTATTCTGTCCTCTGTGATAGACTCACACTTAGGACTTCGGAACATACACGGGGACGGTTCTTTCGTTATCACAGCACGATAACAAAAGAACCGTCCCTCTGTTATGTTTGAGAAAACAAGTGAAGTAGGACGTTTTAGGAACAATCTGTATGAGGTATGGGATCTTGTACCTCGTAACGTCCTTGTCGACGATGAAGGCGATGTTTATGTGGTAGATGCAGAAATTAAAAGGATTTAAGTTCATGCACAAAAGGGTCGGTTCCGCTGTGCACTCACTGCTGCGATTGGGATTATTTTGCATCTTCACTCATGATGTCAGTCGCCTATCCCTATGTCATCAATTCAGATTATTTTTGTATCTTTTAGGCAAAAATGATTTACGGATACATTAGGGTTAGTAGTGACAAGCAAACGGTAGAAAACCAACGCTTTGAAATTAACAAGTTCTGTGAAAAGCAGAACATAGTTATAAATGACTGGATAGAGGAAACTATCAGCGGCACGAAGAATTATACCAAGCGGCAGCTGGGTAATCTTTTGAAGAAAGTCCACAAGGATGACATCATTATATGTAGTGAATTGTCACGTCTAGGCAGAAACCTATTTATGATTATGGAGATACTTAATATCTGTATGACTAAAGAATGCCGGGTATGGACCATCAAAGACAACTATCGACTTGGTGATGACATTCAGAGCAAAGTTCTTGCCTTTGCTTTCGGATTGTCTGCAGAGATAGAGCGCAACCTTATAAGCCAAAGGACTAAAGAAGCTTTGGCTCGATTAAAGTCCGAAGGAAAGACTATTGGGCGAGAACGTGGCAAACGAAACAATAATCTTAATTCCAGATGTATCGCTAAGCATAAATATATAGTTCAAAAGTTAGATAACGGAACAAGTATTCCAAAAATAGCAAAGAGTATCAAAGTTGCAAGAGGAACTCTGTACCGATACCTAGCTTATACTGGAATACGCTTGCCGACAAGAACTGTTAGTGATAGGTGGGAAAGAGGAATCTATTAGTATTGTCCAGTTTTTGAAGACGGACCCCAAGGCTCGATATCAAGGGTATACGTTCTACTTTAGGGAGGGATTTAGGTGGTCAGCTATTAATGGAACGAGAAGTACAAATGATTTAAAGTTTTGCTATAAAAGTAAAAGTGTAAATGATGTTCAGGGAATGTCGCTCTGTTGTGCAACAGATAAAATTTCTTCTAAGTATATAACTGCCATATGCAATGCTGACTTCATTAGTAAATATACCGAAGGATTTGTAAATTCAACAGTAATTTTCCAAATAAATGATTGTCGACAAATTCCTGTAATCATACCAAACGAGTATGAATTGAAAGAACTTGAAGCTATGTTTGAAGAGGCAAAAAAGATTATGTTAGAAAGTGGAGAAGAATTAAAGGCAAAATTAAATGAAATAAAAAAGCAATTAGACAAAAAAGTCCTTCTCCTCTATCATCTTTAAACATGGAGGGTTTTTGTTGGATAGATGTTAATTCTACATATTTAAAGGCTCGAATTAAAGCTAATGGAGTCTTTGATGTTCTTAGTATGAGTCTATTTACAATGACAAGTCTGCCAGATTGGTATTACGTAAGTCTTATTAACTCCGAGTTTATTAGCTTATTCGTAGACAATTTCATTAACAACACTTCTCATTTTCAAATTAACGATGCTCGTCAATTACCCATAATAATTCCGAATGAAAAAGAGTTAACAAAGTTAAAAGAGGTTTGTGAATCATCCATTGCAATAAAGAAAGCCATCTTTTCTTCTGCTATACCTAATGATATTGCAGAAAAAAAGTTAGCAAAAAAGCAGTTGGAATTGAATAAGGCGGTGCAGGATTTATATTCTATAAAGATTTAGTACAGCGTTGTCGAGTTCTTCTTCAACATTTAATAACAATTTATTGTCCAAAAAGTCTGTTTCAGAGCCCTGTTCTAAAGCAGACTTTTTTATTTCAATTGCTTTGTTAACTAAGATTTCTATCGTATTAAACTCGCCTTTATTGGGGACAACAACAGGTATTTGTCGGATGTCGTTAATTTGAATGTTTACAGTACAATTCAAAAATTCACGATAATAGTCAAACAGTAAATTTGAATTTAATAAACCAATAATGTATTTGCTTGATATATGGGACTGAATTGGCATTAACGACATTGAGCCAACATCATTAACTGACGCTAACTTCAATTTGACTTTCAACAATCTTGCTTTAGGGTTTAGAACATTATTCCAACAAAATCCCTCCCTAAAATAGAATTGGGGATTACGGACTACTGGCATTCCTTCTCCTTTTTTACCAGAATTAGTCTTCAAATAATGGACGTTCTCTTTAGACCAAGCTATTGCAAATGGGGTTTCAAGATACCAACGATTTCCGTCTTTATCTCCTTTGTCGTAGGGGACATAATAATTCTTTGAAGTATCAATTCCGTTTTCTTTTTCTTCTTTTGTTAGCTCTTCAACATCAGCAAGTTCGCTGTCATCTATTATTTTATATATGTATCCTTGACCAAAAATATCTCGACCATATTTCTCTTTTAGAGAATCAAAAAGTGTCGCGATTTCTTTCTCTGAAAGGGAATCGAGAAAATCTTTCTCGCTACCAAATTCTGCCAATTCTGGTAAAGAAATCTTTTTCTTTTTAATCGCTTCTGCCAACTTTTTGGGCCTAGAATCTATGATATTCTTTGCCCATTTTGTTGAACGCCGTACAGCAATATATTTACCGTTGTTTGCTGTAGCAAGGCCTTGCCCACCTTCTGTTAGGCATCCAAGCAGCGCAACATCACCAGGTTTTAGACTAGCGCGATAGGCCTCGAGTTCTTTCTGATTATTTGCAATTTTCTTTGATGTCTCAATTTTGCTCCACCACTTGTCGTATAGTTCTTTAACCTTTTGACCGTATAATTCATAAATACGAAGGTTCAATTCTGTTGGCTTAAATATAACGGAATTTTGCGTATTTATAAAAACAGTCTGTTTGATAGGCGCATATTGTAATGGCTCTAAAAGGTTACTTGTACCATCATAAAAACGTACTTCGTGATCTACAGGCATAGGATGATTGGTAACCTGTGTAATACAGGTGTCAACCATTACTGCCTCAAAAGGATTTGCAGTATCAAATACATAGTCAATTCTTTTTGAGAGAATTAAATCTCTCATATTTCGTTTTGTCTGTGTTGTCCAAAACGTTTTGGGCGTAATATAACTTAGGGCTCCACCCTCTTTACATAGGTCTAGGCCCTTAAATGTAAAGAGGTTATAAGTATCGTCTGAGAAACCGAATTCTTTTTCATAATTCCTTTTGTCTTCTTCTTTAACGCCTTTAGTGGATATATAAGGCGGATTCCCGATAACAATATCAAATTTGCCTTTTAAACAGAACATCCATTCTGGATCAAAAAACGAGGAAACAGAATTCTGGTCATACGGGTTCCATTCTGTTATTTGTTTAACTGATGCCTCAAAACCAACTATTGCGCTCTTATTTTCTTCTTTTCTTATACTAATTTCAAGAGAGCGAATCTGGGTAGTTATTTCATCACGCTTTCTTTTATTTATGTCTTCACGGAAAATTGCATCAGGTGACTCTATCACGCCAAATAACGTTACTTCTACAGGCCGAGTTTTATCAACCCAAACCTCTTTTTCATATTTCTTATATTCTTCGCGAAGCTTCACGATCTCTTGTTGCCAACGAGCAATTAGAGAAGTATCTGGCTTGGTCGCATTATTAACGATATGGGCCATTATCTCCTCACGTTTTGCTTCATCCTGTCTTTGACTCTGTCTCTTTGCTCTTCTTCCTCTAGCCAAGAAATGATTGTTTCGAATTGACAATAGCTCCTCTTTTAATTGAGAAAGTTCCTCGTCAGCAGTCCAGTCGTTTTCAAATTTTCTGATGTCTGCACTTATAAGAGAATTGGCCGCAACAAATTTTGTTTCAAGATTTGGTAGTGTGTTAATGCCAAAATTAGTTTCTGGGCTATTGAATTCAACCGTTTTTTGCTCACAGATAAGAGAGATAAAGAATCTTAGTTTGCAAATAAGCATAGCAATTGGCTGTATGTCAACACCATAAACGCAGTTCTCAATAATTGCAAGTTTTAACTTGTACTTATCAATTGTTCCTTCGCAAAGCAATTCTTCTAAATCAACTATTCGATGAAGGCATCCCATTGGGAATGCACCGGAACCACAAGCAGGATCAAGTATTTTGATAGCCTTTAAAGCTTCTGCTACATTATTTCGTGTCTCTGATTTCCAGCATTTAGGCAGACTCTTGTTTAAAAATAATTCTTTCAAACATTTGTCATCCACATTTGGTATTTTCTTTTCTAGAAGATAGTTCATAATGGATTCGTCAACCATATAATCAACTATCTCTCGTGGAGTATAAAATGAGCCTGTAGATTTTCGAGCAGAATCTTGTGTTTCTTCGTTAAAATCGGCAAGAAGATTTTCAAATACGCGACCTAATAACTCTGGATCTAAAGAGATAACAGCATCATTTGGTGAGTTTTCTTCAATAGTGAAATTATACTGATTAAGTAAATTGATGAGTCCTGGCTGGTTTTCGTCATTGTTGAAGAAAAGTATGTTTGGAATAAAAGCACGATATTTGTAATTACCGTTAGCGGAGCGTGTACCATTACGGCTAAAGCCATCATATAATATGTCATATTCTTGATTCAAATAAAGTCCTTTAGGCTTATCTAAACACTCGAATAGTCCGCCATTAAGGAAAGGGATTTTTGAAAACAACTTAATGACTTCACCTTCTGAGATGTTAAACATTTCTGCATAACGGTATAGGTTTCGAGTATCACGTGCAGACTTTGCGGATGCAAACTGACGTGAATTTCCTTCGTCATCAATAATTGCACAATTGAGAGTGGCAAAGAACAAATTTTGCAGAATTGCATTATAATAGTTCCCTTCTTCCTTGCTTATCGGATTGAAGTTTCTTAGTATTTGCTTTAGAAAATCGATATCGAAAATATTATCAGGAATTAATTTTTTCTGTTTAATAAACCAGACAAATAGTAAACGCGTTATTAGACGTATCATTTTTACATTCATATTTTCCCTATCATCCTTTTCTGTTTCTGGGTTGTTGGGGAATGTAACATTGATTTCATCAGATAACGCCCATTGATACCATGAATATAATTTTGTATAGAAATCCTTAGATAGTGCTTCTACTGAAAAAGCATCTTTTATGTTCTCAAAACTTATGCCGTTTCGCTGAAGGCTAAGAAATCGGCTTACAGGCGTTTTATAATAGTTGCTATTGTCTCCAAATACAAAAGTGTATCTTTTTGGTGCAGTACTATCATCTTTGATATCACAGACGAAGGACATACGCCAATTATTTCCATCGTCAAAAACCACCAAAGCAGCATCTACTAGATAACGTAAATAGGGTTTTACAATCTGGCGTAGACCTACACGCCGTTTAACAACAGATGTTTTAGTTTGGACATAAAACAAGCCTATCTCGTAGTTGTCTGTGGTTGCCTTCTGACCAAGATAGAACCCTTTACCTTCTGAAGGGTCCAGTTCCAACTGTTCAGGTTCTTGACGGATGGTCTGAGCTCCAAGATAGTTGATGAGAAACTGTGTCCAATCTTGAAGATTGAATTTATGCTGGAATAACGCGCGAAGTTGTTCTTCTGAGTATGTCATAGTTATTCAAATGTTGCTGATGTGATGATTTCTGACTGCTCAAACCGATTTTCTCGTTCCTGCTTTTCTTTGCTTATGTAGTAATGATCGTAAAGACCTTCTAAACGCATAGAAAGCATTGGTTTCAATGATATAGTTTGAGTCGATTTCTTCTGTTTATTTAAATCACGGCTTAACCTGTTAAGACTTAATGTTAAGTTAGAGAACATGCCTTCATTGACATATTCTTCAATTACTTGTATCTTATTGTAAAGATCATCTGTGGCAAACAGTCGTTTCATTTCACGCAAGAACGCTAAAGCAGTTATAGCGTTCTTATCTTTCTTTTTCTCTGCAATAGAGATTTCCGTCGTTTCCACGACAGATGTCTCTTGCTCGTATGCAGCATATGCTTTGCGTACATGCATGTAGTGCGTATCCTTGACTGCCTCAAAATTGCCTGTAGGCTCATCACGTTTAGCCCTCAACCACTCTGCTGCCTGAAGCAACTCAATCTGTTGTGGGGTATCATCACCTGTTACCCGATAGAACTGGGAACGTTGCCCTGTAGTGATATATACGATAGTGGTTTTTGGGGCTAAATCACTTGGACGATGTGCAGCTGCACGGACAGTACGGCTCTTGTATGGAAGGGACTTAATCTTATTATATAGTTCACGATCTTTAGTATAGAGTTCGCGAATCTCACGAAGAAGTTCCAATTGCTTGTCAACATTGTCCTTTACCTTGTCATCGAACAGTTGGAATTCACGTAACATCTCCTCTCGAGAATAGACCTGAGCATCCTCGCCAAGGGCAGAGTGGAACCCTTGCAACTTGATGAGTGCATTGGTATAGAGTTGAATTTGTTTATCTCCATCCTTTGAGGGATAGAACATATAATTGTAAATGTGGTCGGATGTTGAACCGATACGGTTTACACGACCTATGCGCTGCATTAGGCGAGTGGCATTCCAAGGTGAATCATAGTTGACAATGACATTTGAGCGGTGCAGGTTGACACCCTCTGCTAATACGTCAGATGAAATAATGATGTTGTACTTGTTCTGCTTCTCGCCAGTGAAGTTCGCATCGAAATTAGCACGTATATCGTCCAACACACTCCGTCTGTTTGCTGCGCTGACAACAAGCACGTCGTTACGGTGAAGTTCGTTTTTCAGTTTCTCGCCCAGATAGTTGATGGTGTCAACACTTTCAGAGAAGATGACGAGTTTTCCTTCCTTGTTCAACTCCACTTCTCTGCCGTTGCGATATCCTTTTGAGTTCATCAGTTCATTTTCAAGATAGAAGCGGAATAGGTCATACTTGGGGTCTTTTTCTACCATGTCCCATAATGCTACCAGCCGCTCCAACTTCTCAACATCTTCACGCAGTTTCTTAATGTACTCAGGCTTGAAGTCGGTTTGCTTAAACAGAATATCCTCTTTATCATAGCCATGCTCCAATGCTTTCTCCACGATAGCATCAAACTCTACATCGTTAGCCATCATGCCTTTCACATCGATCTCAGGGGCAATGAGGATATTGTCGTTGTCCCACATCTTAATCATATCGTTAGTGATACGCAGGAAAGTATGCAATGATTTCTTGAAGGCAAAGAAACTGCTCTCCAGACGCTTCACCATGTGGACACGGAAGATGCCAGAGAAAACCTGTGCGAACTGCGTGGCGTTACGATATTTCGATGCTTTGTCGCCAATGATGTATTCTATGGCGCGATAGCGGGCAAAATGCAAACCCACACCGTTTGGATTATCCTCGTTGGGGGTGTCTGTCAGAATGGTAATCGTGTCATAAAACAATTCACTCAGTTCTTCGTCTAACTGGTAGATACATTCGTTGGGCTGTTCTACTTTGGGGAAATGAATGCCCTGCCGTATGAGATCTGCTTTGTATTCCTCGTTATTCCAAAGGTTCTTGCGGGTACGGCGAACGAGAATCTTATCCAGCACCCTAGTTCGCATTTCCTCATAGATCTTGTCTGCCGCTTCTGTGATAACCTGATTGTCGGTCTTCCCACGTTTGCGCATCAGTTCGCTGTATTGCTTAATCCATGGCTGGAAAAGCGTAGTGATATTAGTAATGCCATCGAGCGTTGGTTTGCGGGCATTTTGGAACAGGAGTATCAGGTTGCGGAAATCTTCAGGACGGTTGTTCAGTGGGGTTGCCGAAAGCAGAATCACCTTCTTCTGCATGCCTTCTATCAAGCCATCGTTGACTCGTGGAGCCTTGCAAATACGCTGAAGGTCATCGTAGCGGCCAGATGTGTCAGAACGGAAATTGTGGGCTTCATCAACAATCACCAGATCGAACTCCTCTGCACCATCATAGTTGTCACTACCCTCGATGATTTTGTTAAGGCTACCATTTGTCACGAACTGGGTATATCTGGTAAGGCCAAAGTCCTTGAATGTGTCGCGCCAGTTCTCTTTGACAGCTGGCGGATATATTACAAGAATCTTGGTGTTCTTCCCATTCTCCTCGACAAACCGTTTGGCTATCATTGCTGCAACAATGGTTTTGCCTGTACCCACTACGTCGGCAAGGAAGAAACCGTTATATTCTTTCAGCATCTGGAAACCCTGAATGACGGCATCATTCTGGTACTTCAACTGCATATAGCCTTTTGGCAGCTCGGTAGTGAAGTTATCTTCCACCTGGTTGCCAAAGGCATCAATTAGTACTTTGATGAATATTTCATAAGGTGTAGGCAATTGCGCCAAATGCGTCTTGATACGAATGCGCTCTATGTCATCTGCGGTGATGGGTATACCCTCGTTCCAAAGAGTTTCAAACTCGTTCTTGCAATAGGCCACATCATCGTAATCTTTCATGGCTACATTCAATTCATAACGAGGTGGTTGTGTGATGCCCAATCCGGAATCAGAAATATTTGACGAGCCCATCAATACCCAACCATCAGTATTCGGACTAAAATTCTGTGGCAGACACAGATAGAACTTGGCATGCAGGTTCTTTGACTTATGAATACGCATTTGGAGCTTACCTGAGACGATGTCATCGCAGAGTTTCAGGATGCCTTCTTCTACATCGGGTGAATATTGTGCATCCTTTACGTCCTGAATGAAGTCTTTGGTGTATATCTCCCTTGCCTCGTCATCACCGTCAAGCATCAACAGAGCTTGATTGTGTTTTCTGAAAATACTGTCAATATTGATACCAACAAGGATTTTGATATCTTGAACATTGGTCAACTCCTTGCGTAACTTGAAATAACCTGAAGAACGGAAATAGCCGACAACAGCGAGGAAGGAATGAAAGTTTGGCATTCCCTCGGCAATCCCCTTGAACTTATCAAACAATGTGTTCTCTGGGGAGTTGTTAAAAAACTTACTACTCATGGTTATACGATAGTTTTAGGCAGCACACTCGTTATCGGCAGAATTATAGGCCTAAAACCAAGACCTCCAGATACAGAGAAAGCGTAGAACGCTACTTACCCATATCTGGAGGCCCTGAGAAAGCCTATAACATCCGAATAAGTCGTGCCTACGCTATCGCATAGGCATTAACTTGTCTTTGGATGTTATGAATATCTATGAATTTCTCAGGTTCCCAGATATTACCAACAACATTAATGCTGTTATTGTTTTACCCACAAAAGTCGCACCGCCACCCTGCACTCAGGGATTCAGCCGTAGCATCCGTCGTTTACGACGTATCGGCAGTACTTGAGGGCAAAGATAGTGAAAGTTTTTGGAACAGACAAGAAATCAGGCGAGAATTTGTTGTAATCTCACATGATGGTATAATAATAGTCTACTTTCCTGCTTAAGAGACCTGCCGAATTCTTAGTTATTGATTGTTGCGTGGTACTTTTTCGATGAGTTTGCCCTTGGCGAAAGGCTGTTATATTTATCAACACCTCCTGTATCTGATGCATAGATGATAGTATCAATGAAAAACATGTTTCCCTCATCATCTATCAGCACATTTCCATCAACGGCATCAAAAATATCATGTTGTCCATTTGAGTAGTATTCGCCATCATCCTCTGAGTGGAAACCTAGGCGTAGAAATTCGTCATGTATCTCCTCTTTTGTTGCAAGACGTGCCTCAGCAATAAAAGGCTGTACCAGAACTGCACATACTTTGCCTTCTTGATTTTCTGCAAAGCCAATCATGTTATACTTACAATCAGGAAAATACCTGTTGTGAGCCTTTATGCGCTCAAAGAAGGAAGTGAGATTATCATCAGAGTAGCGGAAATCATTTAGTTTGATGATTTCGTTTTGGTCAAGCGACAAATAAGTTTCATTCTCTGAACCTCGGTCAAAAAAATCACCAAACTGGCAACGGTCATCGTACCAGCAACCTTGTTCCTGTGCCCACTTTTTAAGTCTTACCAGTTGGACTGACTTGCAAGCCGTTGTTCCCGCAAGAGCCTCAACCTCCTCAAGGACTCTGTGCGCGAAAGTGGATGCGCTTTCCAATATGCCACTTTCGCCATCTTGACGGCGTTCGACTTCTTGTGGTAATCGTTCAAAACTATCTCCATTCATTGAGTCTTTTGGGGTTTGATGTTGCAAAGATAAGGAAAATGGTTGGAATATGCAAAAGAAATGGAGAAGTTTTTTTCGTGGAGCGGTCATTCACAAATGAAAATGAGCAGTTGCTGCCGATGCTGGTCACAGCGGCAGTAACAGATTTCTTATAAAATGGTCTTGACCTCTGCCCCCGTGACGGCGACCAGAACCGTCAGTGGGAGCCGAAGTCGTATGCACACCGCTGTGTGCTTTCTTTCAAATCTTTAAGATGTTCGTAACGAGTGCAAAGGTAGTGAATATATAAGGAACGCGCAAGGGAGACGGTCGTGCTGGTTAAATCCTAAAGTCGTTATTGGTTGGCTCTGAGGATGTTAGGCAGTCCGTTGGGGAAAGAGATGAGAATAGCGAGAAACGTTCACATTCGTTTCAAAAAAACACTGGAAAACGAAAAAAGTGGTAACACCCGGCACACCCGACCCACCTAAGAGCCACCAGAAAACACCATCCCCCAGCCCCTCCCGACCGGGAGGGGAGAAGATGAAGTGAAAGGTATATATATAAAAGGTGATGGATATGTATGCATTTCGACATCAAGAGGCTTGAAAATATTGATCTGTTTATTACCATACTTGTTTAATATTTCATATATTTGATCTCTAGCTCAGAAAAGGTAAGCTTTAGGGTTCTAAAGGTGACCTTTAGCGGCGAAAAGGTAAGCTTTAGACGGCTAAAGGTAAGCTTTTCAGAGCCCCAAAATGCATAAACATACATCTCAACCCTCTCCTCCCCTCCTGCTCGGGAGGGGTCGGGAGTGGCTTTTTAGGTGCGTCGGGTGTGCCGGGTGTGGGTAGTTTTGCCATAATACACGTTCACAACGAAGTGGTAAAGTGGCAGATCACCAAAGATACTTACTTGCCAGTGAACTTACC
>Ga0265300_10003533_pt1 | contig 12824 bp, 12 predicted proteins | sample AusTroGonzalo_MG_FD_193482 | JGI IMG/M metagenome (GOLD analysis project Ga0265300, IMG submission 193482) | Bovine rumen microbial communities from tropical cattle in Woodstock, Queensland, Australia - Gonzalo_03 | ecosystem: Host-associated > Mammals > Digestive system > Stomach > Rumen ... | reverse complement strand
ATCAATATCCAATGCACCACTAATATCTGTATCACCATAAATCAATACATCATGAGCGGAATTCAACGTCAACAAATTGTCATCACTAACCGAAATACCACCACTTATCGTCATATCAGAATTATTCTGAGTATTCTTTAATGTGAATGCATCTAACGAATCGTCTATAACCATACCAATGCTTGTCGTACTGCCATCAAAATAAATCCCGTCAGCAATATTTATCGCACCCGCATCAGCAATCAAAGATGGTCCATAAATCTTAATTAAACCATTATCGGATTCTGTAATTGTCCCAGCAACAGTTGTTCCAGAATAAATATCAACCTTACCATTGTTCGTAACACTTAATGCACCAACGATATCCAATACAGAAGTGGCATCTGTACCAAACTTCACGTGACCCTTGTTTTGAACATTCACCGCATTTACAGAAATAGTTGGTGCATCAAATGTTGCATTACGCACGGAAGTATTGTCCGTTGCAATAATATCACCGGCTATATTTATTGCAGTATCAGATGTAAAGTTAATGTTACCACCAACAGCATTCAGACGAACATCTTGCGTCCCAGTATTTGATTCACCCGCCAAATAAACATTACCACCAATATTAACATTACCAGCTGTTGTAACATCATATATGGTGTCACCAAAATTTAACACACCGCCGGTTACGCTCAAGGCATTGGTTTCAACCCCGCCCGACCAAGAATTTATGTTAAATACACCACCTTCGACAGCAATTTCATTAACAGATAATGCAATTCCACCAACACCTGCGCCACGTATTGTAAGTGTGCCACTTTTGTTTTTCACAACATCATCAAACGTCGCATTTTGAGAATTAATTGTTGTCGTTCCGTTTTCATTTGTAACCACACCCGAGATATGCACTGTTCCACCAGCAGCGGTTGCCAAAACATTCAACACCGACCCTGCACCAGTGTTTGTCACTGTTGCTAAATCAACTGTTTTTCCACGTAACGACATATTGCCTGAATTTACAACCGAACCACCGACAGTTAATTCATCATATGCAGTAATATTTGTCTGTGTTCCCGCAGCGGCACGCAAATCATCAGTAATACCAATATCATCATCTGTCGTTTGGGTAGCATTTGTGATTTGCAACAGATTGCCATAGTTTTGAACAGCAGCCAACGACACACCGACACCACTAAGAGACAATTTCGCCGAAACATTTGAATTGCCGCCAAGCTGGCCATTTACAACGGTCCCCGCATTTAATGCACCGCCAGACACCGCCAAAGTAACATCTGATTTATTGTTTGAAATAAGATTGTTAACACCCAACGATAAAGTATTTGTCGTAACATTCATTACCGAAGTTGCCAACATTCCAGACAAATCCATACCATTTGCAAAAGATGTTACGCCATCAATATTAAGTTCTGCATTTCCAGCATTAACAAAGGAATCTGCCGATAAACCTTTGGATGTTATGTTAAGATTACCACCTGTACTGCTTAATACACCAGCAATACTAATAGTACCTGTTCCGCTATTTTGTGTGGTATCTATGGTTAAACTGGAACCAGTATTTTGAACACCATTACCTGCACCAGACACAACAAAATTACCAGACGAAAGAATTGTCATATCGCCAACAGAATTCTGTATTGCACCAGTCGAAGTTATTGTTGTTGCACTTTTAATCGTCGCCGTTGGCGCATATGTAGACATTCCACCAAAAGATAGCGCACCAGATGTTGCTTCAATATTTAACTTTCTATTTTCTAGTGGAACACTGTTTGCAAACTGTGACTGAGCAATATTTCCTGCAACACTTATTGTTCCCGCCCTTAATGACAAAAGGTCCGCTGATGTAATTGTTCCATTTGTACCTGGTTTTGTCCCAGTCACACTAAAACTTGCCGCACCATCAACAACAAAAGAACCATTTGCCAACACATTTCCCGCAACAGACATATTAACAACCTTGCCCGCTGCAGCACTAAGGTTTAATCCACGACCAGCCACAATACTTATGCTGTCGCCTACAGAAACATTGCCACCACTTGTAATACCAAACATCCCAGATGTATTACCAACAGTATTCAAAATGTATAAATCCCCAGCAGAATTTGTTGGCGTTTGACGAGTTCCAGTATCCAATAACATAAGATTACCGCCAAGCGTAACACCATTTGTAGCCGTCAGTCCCACCCAAGCTGGATTTGAAACATTGCCATATTGATTAGGACTAAGCTCACTAGAAACAATCGATATAGAATCTACGGACGCACTGGAAATATCAACAGGATCGCCAGCATCACCAAATGCATAAAGTGGCGCCAAACTGCATAAAAACGGCAGTATCTTTTTTATCATATTTTTTAGTTTTTTTATTCTTATATTTGTGCTTATATTATACCATAAATTAGTGCACCAAAAAAGACAAAAAATACTTGTTTTGGACTTAAGGAGAAAAAAATATGTATTCAATTACAAAAATTCATGCGCGTCAAATTATGGACAGCCGCGGCAACCCAACAATCGAATGTGATGTAACACTTGATTCTGGCGCATTTGGGCGCGCAGCAGTTCCATCTGGGGCATCAACCGGAAAATTTGAGGCCATTGAGTTGCGTGACGGCAACAAAACATTTATGGGACGCAGTGTGTTAAACGCAGTCAGAAATGTAAACGAAATTATTGCGCCTGCGATTATAGGGATGGACGCAACAAAACAAAGTGAAATCGACAACAAAATGCTTGAATTAGACGGCACACCAAATAAATCTAAATTGGGTGCAAATGCGATTTTGTCTGTATCACTTGCGGTGGCACATGCAGCGGCAAATGCAATGCAATTACCACTTTATAAATATATCGCAAAAATATATGGCAATCCAAATCCGTGCGTTCTGCCCCGCCCTATGATGAACATAATCAACGGTGGTGTGCATGCCGACAATGGTTTGGACGCACAAGAATTTATGATTATTCCAAACGGTGCAAAAAACGAATTTGAAGCAATTCAAATGGGAATGGAAGTTTTTCATAATTTAAAAACAATTCTTAAAAAATCAGGCAATTCAACAAATGTTGGTGACGAAGGTGGTTTTGCACCAAACTTCAACTCTTGCCGTCAGGCACTTGATACAATTATATCAGCAATAAATGCCGCTGGATATAAACCAGGCACCGATATATCAATTGGTCTGGATGTCGCATCATCTGAATTTTTCGAAAATGGGATTTATTCATTCGAAGGAAACAAATTTACATCTGATGAAATGATTTCATATTACGAAAAACTAATTGGCGAATATCCAATCATTTCCATCGAAGATGCATTAGCCGAAGAAGATTGGTCCGCATGGGAAAAATTAACACAAAAAATCGGTGATAAATGTCAATTGGTTGGCGACGATTTGTTTGTCACAAACCCATCAAGATTAGAACGTGGAATCGCATCACATGTTGCAAACGCTATTTTAATAAAAGTTAATCAGATTGGCACATTGACCGAAACATTGCATGCCATCAAAATAGCCCAAGATGCAAATTATGGTGTAATCGTTTCGCACCGCAGTGGCGAAACCGAAGACACAACTATTGCAGATCTGGCGGTTGCGACAAATGCCGGACAAATCAAAACTGGTTCAATGTCACGCACCGACCGCATGGCAAAATATAACCAGTTATTAAGAATTGAAGAAGAACTGGACAAATCTGCAAAATATGGTATATAAATAGTTGAACAAAAGGAAACGGGGGACAAAACCCCCGTTTATTTTTAGAAAATGATGATAGTTATAAAGTATATTATTGCAATATTACTGCTGGCATTTGTGATTTGTTTGCCGGCATATTTGGCACGTCAATCAGAATTGGATAAAACAGATATGGTCCGCACCAGAATTGCAAGTTGGTTATTGGGCTGGACATTTATTGCTTGGCTTTGGTCGCTGTTTCGTTCCACAATTAAATAACAAAAGTAACGGGGATGCAAATCGCACCCCCGTTACAAATTAGCATTAAAATCATTTGAACACATTACAGTTCGTTAGCATTATGTGATGGCAAAACAAGGTCACGTTTACTAAACTCTGCGGTCAAATCCACTGCTACTCTTTGTGAAGCTGCCCGAAACGCACCCTTCTTTAAAACTTTTGCTTTATCAGTCATGTTTTTACCTCTAAAACATCTCTCTGACAACCCCAGTATATCGTCGCAGGACCATTTGTCAAGCACAATTTTCTGTTTTTGTCAACTTATTCTACCTCTTCCACCTCAATTGCAACGGGGTTGCCCGCTGGCTCATTTTTGGTGTAATATGTTTCTTTGACAACACGCACACGGCGGTTTTCCGCGTTTGGCGTATTATCTGGTGTTGGCACGGCCAAATCTTCTTCGCCACTGGACACAGCGACAATCTGACTTGCTGGGATACCATATCCAATCAGCATTTTTTGGACTGCCTCTGCACGACGACCGCCCAGTGCATAGTTATAATTCTTGGTTCCAACCGTGTCGGTATGTCCAACCACAGAAACCTTAATATTCTTGTTTTCCTGGGTTGCGCTTGCCAATTTTTCAATCAATTCACGATATTCTGGCTTAATTGTCGCCTTGTTAAAATCGAAACGGATTTCAAAGACCTCTTCCATGACATGCTGTTTCGGTTCCAATGGAATCTGTTGCACTTTTATCATTGTCTTTTCACCAGATGCCGCCTGTAATTCATCCAAGCGTGCATTGATTGCCGCCAATTCTTCACGCATAGCCATCATCATATCGATAAATTCTTCACGCGTGACCAAGTCATCATTAATCATTTGAATTGGTTCTGGTTCTGCAACAACTTCGCAATCACAAGGTGCGTCCGCTTGGGCAGGTTCAGCATTACACGAACAATTACCAGACACCGCATTTACAACACCCAAATGACGTGCATCCAATGAATTACCACTGTTTGAAACAGTCTTGTCGCCACCATAAATATTTTGATTAAACACCATTGGTTGTACAGGCACCGGATTAATAAGATGTTCTGGGACATTAACATTGTTCACAATGATCACACCCTCACGCGCGGGGGCACCACGCATAGCATTCATATTACGGGTTTCCGGATAATATGCAGTTTCCTGGATAACGGTTTCCGCCACAGGTGTTTTTACATCAGCCACTGGTTTGGTTTTCGACACAACCTTGCCGCCCTTGCAATCACGCAAAGCAGTCAAAGCTTTATAAAAACGTTCCTGGCATTGTGCGGCAGTTGCGTTCTGGCCACTGGCACTTGCAGATAACCAACAATCATATTTGGCTTGCACCTCAGCCGCTAGTTCTGGTTGATTTTGACTTGCATCGTTTTGCAGTTGTTCCAACAAATCGTTATAAGCGGTCACCAATTCATACGATAAATCATCGTCATCGACCGGCCAGTTTTCCTGTGTTTCAGGGAACGGCAATTCGCCTGAGAATGCCGCCACGGCCTTTTGTGCGAACAATTCACCCATTTCTGGATAACCACTGGTCCGTGCATTATATATTGCATACGAACGATAATTCATTGCCAACTGATTCAAGAAAGAATCTTGGTGTGGGGCAGAATAAACATCCAAACCTTCAACATAATCAACCGTTGGCGTTGCGATATCGCCGTTTGCAACCTGGTTTGAATTGCCGGCACAACCCGCCAAAACCAACAACACAGCGCCCAAACATATTTGAACTTTGAATTTTGAACTTTGAACTTTCATAAATGTCCCCTTTCCCTTGTATACGGTATTATACGATTTTTGGAAAAATTAGTCCAGCAGAAAAAACAAAAATCAAAACACTATTTATTTAAAAATTGTGTCGCAACCGAACCCAACGAAGACAATCCACCAGTTACATTTGTTCCACTTTTTGCAATATCGCCCACAGTATTCATAATTGTTGCAGTATTTGTCTTTTGCCCGACCCCACCAATTGTTGTGGTCAAAAATTCGCCCCACATTGCGCGCTTTTTTTCAGACAATTTAGAATCAGAACAGTTGTCAATCTTTGCAATCAACTTTGCCGCCATAGTGGCTTCTTTTTTAGTGTAATCTTCATAACTGAAATCGACCAAATCAAATATTTGATATATGTCGGACACAGGTTGTTTATTCTTGCAGTTGGTTGTTCCGTCTTCACAAAAATCATTTACAATACTGACCTTTGGAAAACCGTACCATACCGTTCCTTCATCGCTTTTAGAATTAAATGTTGCAAAACACACATCACCACCAGTTGCCACACTTGCGCGCAAATCGCTTGCATAGCCACGCACAGATGAACATGGTTTGCGTTTAAGTTTTGACGCAACCTCATCCGCGGTCAATGCACCGGTTTTTGCCCACTCTTTAACAATTTCATCAACAAAAGAAATTTCGGCACTTGACGGAACACATTCTTGGGACATTGCTTTTTGCTTAACCGACAACTGTTGCACATTAGAAACCAGTGACAAAACATTTGGCACCAAACTTGCCGTATTGCTTGTCGACGATGCTGCTTGGGTTGTGACGGGCGCCGCCTTTTTCACAGTAACCGCACCCATGGCCACATTTGTGGTCACGGCCAACACCGTTGCGATAAATGCACTAAGGGCTTTTTTCATCTCTCTGTATGGTTCATTATAACACAAAACATAAGCCAAACAAATATAAAAATTGCATTTTGTTGCCATCTGCGTTAAAATTCGCATTATGAACAAGGATAAACGCACATTTATCATATTTACCAAGCACCGCCGTCTTCAACGTTTGTGGCAATTTTTTTTCACCGGTTGGGGATTAATAATGGTTGCGGCATTGGTTGCGGGCGCGTTGTTCACACACCAGTTATTATGGACACCTATTTCTGTAATAAATATGAACGACATTGTGACCAATCAATTCAAAATGACCGATGCATCATTTGCTGGAATTGATAAAGATGGCAACCCGTTTAAATTACGCGCTGCAACTGCGCGTCAAGAATATGATAACCAAGACACGATTTTTTTAGACCGGGTTTCTGGAACAATCACGCGCGTTGTTGATGGCAAAAAAGAAACCACAAACATATCGGCAAAATCTGGCCAATACAGTATTCCGAATCGCACGGTTACATTAAATGGAAATGTCCGTGTTGATTCGACAACTAACGACAAAATGATAACTGATGAATTGGTGATAAAACTATGAAGCAATCTGTATTACGAATTGAACATCTATCCAAAGCATACGGTAAACGCATGGTATTGCGCGACATATCGATGTATGCGCGCCAGGGCGAATCGGTTGGACTGCTTGGGCCAAACGGTGCTGGAAAAACAACCGCATTCTATTGCATAACGGGCCAGTTAAATGCCACCGGCGGTCAAATATTCCTGAATTCCCAGGATATAACACACCTGCCGTTTTATCAACGGGCGCGTTTGCACATTGGTTATTTACCCCAGGAAAACAGTGTTTTCCGTGGCATGACCGTTGAACAAAACATTATGGCAATTTTAGAGGTTGTTGAACCAGACAAGAAAAAACGCAGGGAAAAATTAGATGCGTTATTAGATGAATTTGCAATATCATCCCTGCGGCACAGTCCGGCAACATCATTATCGGGTGGTGAACGTCGTCGTGTTGAAATTGCGCGTGCATTGGCAAACGACCCAAAGTTTATCTTGTTGGACGAACCGTTTGCAGGTATTGACCCGATTGCCGTAAATGAAATTCGTTCATTGGTGTCGCAATTAAAAAATCGTGGTTTGGGCGTGATTATTACCGACCATAATGTTCGTGAAACATTGGGCATCACCGACCGCAGTTATGTATTACACGACGGTATGATTTTGAAACAGGGAACCACAGACGAGATTATAAGTGACGAAATGGTGAAAAAGGTTTACCTGGGCAAAGATTTCGTGATGTAAAGAAAAGCAATATAAAAACCACCGCAATTGCGGTGGTTTTTATTAATCACTAACAACTAACTTAGTTATTATTTATCCAGTGCTGTCATGATTTGATCGTATGGAATCGCGCCTGGGAATGCTTGTTCGCCGATAACCAAGAACGGTGTTCCATTGATTTCAAAACGTTGTGCCAAATCACGAACATTTGCCAATTCACGAGAAACGATTTCGTTTTCCATGTCTTTTTTCAATTTGGCTGTATCCAAACCGGCTTCCTTTGCCATCTTCATGATGTTTGCTTCGACTTTTTCTGCAATCTTGGATTGATCTTTTAAATCATCCTGAGAGTAGAAGTCACGAGTCATCATCATGTCAACAAATACAGCCGCTTTGTCCGCATCTTGCATTTTTGCAGCAATTGCAGCTTTGGCTGGACCATCAGACAATGCACCATGGATAGAAAAGTTTTTGATGACTACACGAACATCATCGCGTTCATCCAAAACACGTGCCAATTCGCCATGAACACGACGGCAGAACGGACAGCTGAAATCAGTCCAAACAAAGATTGTTTTCTTTGCATCACGGTTACCCAAAACTGGGGCATCCGCCATCATTTTGCCAGCATTCGAACGAACATATGCGCGAACCGCTTTGTTCTTTTCGACCTGTTCCTGGGCCTGCATCGCAGAAATCATTTCTTTTACAATGCCAGGGTTAACATTTGTTAAATAATACGGTGTGTACAGACGTGTAACACAGCCCGCAATCAGCAAAATTGCAACCAATTTGATTGATTTTTTGCATACTATTCCGCCCAATGTTGGTTTTTTCGCATCCGCCTTGACCAGCATGCCGCCGAACAAGAACAACGCTATCGCCAATATCAAGACCAATATTGTCCAAGTCATATTTTTTCTCCTTTGCTTGTTGAACAAAAATACCTTAGAAAATTTTATTCATATTCGCAAGAGTAATTTTTCAAAAATTAAAAAAATTTATATGCGCGACAAATATAAACGTGCCACTGGAATATCAACGCCTTGTTGCCCACACACGTTCGAAATAAAACGCATTGTCGTACCTAATGTTAACGGTAATCTGTATAACTTATTTATATATGGTGCGGCACAATCACTGCACACTGCACGACCCGTTTTTGGTGACAGATAATTCAAATCGTTTGTTTTGCCACAACCCGAACAATGCGATAAATCCAGCGCATACCCCAATTCACGCAACAAAACCATTTCCCAATTTAAATATATATCCATTGTGTTGTCCACCGACATCTTTTTTAACGCCACAACCGTTTCATCATATAAATTTGTGTATGCTTCACGTTCTGGCAACAACACATCAATTAATGCGAACATTGAATTCATACATGATAAAGTTCGCATATCGCCCATTAAATTCACAGACAAGTTTTCATTTGATTCCCAATGAAATGCCCCCAGCTGTGATTCAAGACGCGCATTCCAAATTGCAAAACCCACCTGGCCCACCAATGCACGATTTTTTTTCGCAACTGATGCCCCGCGCATAATGCCGTGCAACATACCATATTCACGCGTAAAAATATGTGCAACACTGTCCCGTTCACCAGTCGGGCGCAAACCAATTAAAATTCCATTTGATTCCAGTTTCATTTCTATACGATTATAATTCTTTGCGACAAAAAAATCCCGCAAAAAATTGCGGGATTTATAAATCAAATAATTTTGATTATTCAGCCGATTCTTCCGCTTTCGCAGGTTCAGCCACAGGTGCTTCTTCGGCTGGTTTTTCTTCGGCTTTTGCTTCTTCAGCTTTTTCTTCAGTTGCTTCTTCTTCAACTTTCTTGGTTCCGAAAGTCAAAACTTTACCAGCAACCAATGCTTCGATTTCATCTTGTGTCTGGGCAACATAAATCTTGACCGGAACGATGACATCTGGATGCAAAGCGATTTGTGTATCAAATGCACCAATCGATTTGATTGGGGACCCCAATAAAACCTGAGCCGATGTAACGGTTACATTTGCAACTTCTTTCAAAGTGCGTGCAATATCGCGTGACGAAACCGAACCATACAACTGACCGGTATCACCTGCCTGACGAATCATATACAGTTTTGCATTCTTGACCGCATCAACATGAGATTCTGCTTCTTTCTTGGCCGCAGTTTCACGAGCAACCAATTCAGCTTTCTTTGCTTCGAACAACGCGACATTTTCGCGTGTCCAACGCATTGCTTTGCCGTTTGGCAACAAGAAATTACGCGCGAACCCAGTTTTCACTTCGACTGTATCGCCGATATTACCCAATTTAGTAATTTTTTCTGTTAAAATAACTTTCATTTTGTCTGTCCTTTTTTGTTAAAAAGTTAGAGTCATAAGACCCAGATACCAAAATCAAATTATGTGTGGGGATTGGAAGTGTTTGACGACCCGTAGTGTACATAGGTTACATGAGGGGCGACAAACACGACAAGCACCCACAGAATTTGATTTAACCCAAATTGTTGCGAACAAATGGCATCAACCCCAAATGACGCGCACGTTTAATGGCTGTCGCCAACGCACGTTGATCTTTCTGGGAAACACCACTGATGCGTGATGGCACAATCTTACCACGTTCTGTGATATAGTGTGACAACATTTTCACATCTTTATAATCAATAACCTTGCCCTTTAATGGGTTTGATTTTTTACGATAAATTGCTGCACGAACTGCCATTATTCACCCTCTTCGTTATTCTTTTTCATCATGACGGATGGCGTTGTTGCCAATTCGTCGACACGAACATTCAAGAAACGGATAACATCTTCATCAATACGGCTGCGACGTTCCAATTCTGCGATTTGTTCACCCGGCAATTCAATGTTCAACATAACATAGTGTGCCTTGCGATTTTTACGAATGACATATGCCAAATTTTTCAATCCCCAAAATTCTGTGGATTTAACATTGCCACCCAATTCTTTGATAATTTCTGTAAATTTAGCCGCTTTTTCTTTGACCTGCGGTTCGGTTAAGTCCTGGCGGAAAACCAAGACACTTTCGTAATAAGCCATTTTATTTCCTTTGGTTTATATCAGCCGACAACCCCATGCTGCCAGCAGGAACGTCGTCTATTATGCCGATTTTTTTAACAAAATCAAGTTTTTTTCATATTGACTTGGCAATAATTTTTTTACTACCCTTTTTAATATTAAGAGGGATACTATTGCGCAGATTTCACAGAAATCTTAATCGTATGGCATTGTTTATAGCGATTATTATCGCTGGAATCGTGCTGTTTTTCGACCCATTTATGCAGATTGCGACCGCGAACATTTGGCTTAATGGCATTATTATCGGCACTACACTATTTGGAATTGGGCTATGTTTTGTGAAAATGTTCCAGATTCTGCCGGAATATCGCTGGCTGAATCTATACATCAATGGAAAACGTGGCGGTGAATTGCCCCCACGGGTTTTGCGCCCAGTGGCATTGATGTTGTCGCCCCGCCCTGCGCGAATTTCTGCATCGGCGTTGCAAAACATACTGGATATGATATTGATGCGGTTCGAAGATGACCGGGAATCTGTGCGTTATATAACAAACATTTTGATATTCCTGGGCTTGCTTGGGACATTTTGGGGTCTGTTGATGACGGTTGGTGGATTTGCAGAAATAATCGGCGGATTGGATATGACCGACGAAACCGTTTTGGAAACAATGCAAATGGGGTTGGCGCGTCCACTGTCGGGTATGGCAACCGCATTTACAAGTTCGATTCTTGGCCTGGGGGGCAGCTTGATTGTCGGATTCTTGGGGCTTCAGGTGCAGATTGTCCAAAATTCAATCTTGCACATTGTCGAAGATTACTTTGCCGCGCACACGCATACCGCAACACCAGATGTCACAATGGGGCAAATTGGTTCGGCGGCACGCGCACTTAGCAAATCTGTTGTTCGCTTGGACAAAACTGTGGCAAAATGGGAATAAAATATAGAGAGGGAGAAAAAACACCATGCTTAATGTTCGTTATCGTGAAAACACAAGTACATGGCCCGGATTCGTGGACTTGTTTTCCAATTTGGTGATTATATTAATATTCTTGTTGATTATGTTCGTGTTTTTATGGACCACGACAAGTGTGTTCAATAAAAAAAGTGGTGCAAAAACCGTTGCTGAATTAAAGGCCACTACCGCCGAACAGGCATTAACCATTGACCAACTGCGCGCCGATGAACAGGAAGCAAAACAATTGTTAATTGCGGCACGCAATGAATTGGAAACACTTGGTAATGATAACGCGGAACTTATCAACGAATTGAACGAAACTGATTTAAGTATCCAAGACCTGATTACCGCGTATGAGGCCAAGGTTAACGAATTAACCGAACAATTAAATCAGGCCAGTGTTGATCGTGATGAAATTGCGAAACTGGCACAACAACAGGCCGCGATGCAGGATGAAATGACGGCTGAACGCGCAGAAATCGCAGCACAAATGGAAAAACTGCAAGCCGCGCTTGATGCTGCGGAAAAGAAATCCCAAGAACAAGAAATTCAATATCTTGAAATGTCAAACCGCTTGAACAAAGCATTGGCGGACAAGATTGCTGAATTGAACAAGGTTGCACAATATCAATCTGAATTCTATCGCGCGATTAAGGAAGCATTGGGTGATCGCACAACACTGCGCGCCGATGGCGACAGGTTTATTATATCAAGCGACATTTTATTCAAAAGTGGTTCGTACACATTGTCGCCCGATGGCAAAAAGCAATTAAAATTGATTGCAAATGTTATTAAAGATTTCGAAGAAAAGATTCCATCAGATATTGATTGGATTGTTCGTGTTGACGGACACACTGATAAAAAACAGGTTATACCGGGAACACGCGCATATCGCAACAATATGCAGTTGTCATTACTGCGCGCAACTGCATATT
>Ga0265300_10003532_pt1 | contig 12824 bp, 6 predicted proteins | sample AusTroGonzalo_MG_FD_193482 | JGI IMG/M metagenome (GOLD analysis project Ga0265300, IMG submission 193482) | Bovine rumen microbial communities from tropical cattle in Woodstock, Queensland, Australia - Gonzalo_03 | ecosystem: Host-associated > Mammals > Digestive system > Stomach > Rumen ... | reverse complement strand
CGGTGCCGGTGTCTATGACCACTATACACCCAGTGCTATTCCGCAGTTGCTTAGCCGCTCTGAGTTCCTGACCAGCTATACGCCGTATCAGGCAGAGATATCTCAGGGTACATTGCATTATATCTTTGAGTATCAGAGCATGATGGCCGAACTGACAGGCATGGACATCAGCAATGCCTCTATGTACGATGGTTCAACTGCAACGGCCGAAGCTGTGATGATGGCTGTGGCTGCGGGTAAGAAGCAGAATAAGGTGCTGGTAAGCGAGACGGTAGATCCCAAGATCCTGGCAGTGGTGAAGACGTATGCTCACTTTCACGGTATAGAGATAGGGGTGATTCCTTCCAAGGATGGAGTGACCGACCTCTCAACTGTCACCTCTCAACTGTCACCTGATGTAGCCGGTGTGCTGGTGCAGCAGCCCAACTTCTATGGTATCGTAGAGGATTACGAGGGCTTTGCCGAAGCCTGTCATAACCAGAAGGCACTCTTCATCATGAACAGTGTGGCAGCTGATCTGGCCGTCTTGAAGACACCCGGAGAATTGGGTGCCGACATAGCTGTAGGCGATGGCCAGAGCTTGGGTATTCCCATGCAGTGGGGTGGCCCCTACGTGGGCTATATGTGCTGTACAGAAAAACTGATTCGCAAGATGCCCGGGCGTATTGTCGGCATGACACAGGATAATCGCGGCCAGCGTGCCTTTGTACTGACACTGCAGGCTCGTGAGCAGCATATCCGCCGTCAGAAGGCAACCAGCAATATCTGCTCTAACCAGAGTCTGATGGCATTGTGGACAACCGTTTACATGTCACTGATGGGTAAACAGGGTCTGAAGAAAGCTGCCGAGCTTTCTTATGCCGGTGCTCATTATTTGTGTGAGGAGTTGCTGAAGACAGGTAAGTTCAGCCTTGTTTATAATCAGCCGTTCTTTAATGAGTTTGTGGTTCGCTACAGCGGTGATGTGGATGCCCTGCAGAAGCGTCTGATGGAGAATGGCATCTTCGGTGGTATCAAACTGGGTGCCGACCAACTGATGCTGGCTGTTACAGAGAAGCGTACCAAGGAAGAAGTTGATAACCTTGTAAAGATTGCTGCCTTATGAATAACAGATTATACGGAAATTTGATTTTCGAGCTATCGCAGGAGGGTCGTTCTGGCTATTCTCTGCCTAAGAATCAGTTTGGCAGCTATAGTGTTCCGGCACAATTGCGCAGGAAAGAAGACGCTGCTCTGCCCGAATGTGATGAGATGACGGTGGTTCGCCACTATACCAACCTGAGTGCTAATAACTTTGGTGTGGACAATGGGTTCTATCCCTTGGGTTCCTGCACCATGAAGTATAACCCCAAGATTAATGAGGAGGTAGCTGCACTGCCGCAGTTTGCCGGCCTTCATCCCTTGCAGCCCGCAGAGACTGTAGAAGGTGCCGAGGAGGTATGTCAGCAGTTGTGCAAGTCGCTTTGCGAACTGACAGGCTTGTACGCCTTTACGTTGAAGCCTTTTGCCGGTGCTCATGGCGAATTGACGGGTTTGATGGTTATCAAGAAATACCACGAGAGCAGAGGCGATGAGGCTCGCCGTCTGGTTATTGTGCCAGATTCAGCTCACGGAACCAATCCTGCCAGCGCCGCTGTATGTGGATTGGATATCGTGGAGGTGAAGTCACTGAGTGACGGTACCGTTGATGTGGAAGCCCTGAAGGAACTGCTCTCTCAGCAAGGCTCAGAGATTGCTGCCATGATGATGACCAACCCCAATACACTGGGACTCTTTGAGAAGCAGATTCCTGAGATAGAGAAACTGGTACATGCCGCAGGTGGTCTGATGTATTATGACGGTGCCAACCTGAATCCTATGCTGGGTGCTGCCCGCCCCGGTGATATGGGTTTCGATGTGATGCATATCAATCTGCATAAGACTTTCTCTACCCCTCATGGCGGTGGTGGCCCAGGTGCCGGCCCCGTAGGTGTAAGAAAGGGATTGGAGTCTTTCTTCCCCGAGGTTTCTCCCTATCACGGTAACTTTGCTGTAGCTATGCGTGCCTTGGCATACATACTCTCACTGGGTCGTGAGAATATCAAGTTGGTCGGACCTCTGGCAACACTGAACGCCAACTATATTAAGGAAAGTTTGAAGGATGTTTATGAGCTGCCCATTGATGGATTGTGCAAGCATGAGTTCGTCTTTGACGGCCTGAAAGACAAGAGCACAGGTGTCACCACGATGGATGTAGCCAAGCGTTTGTTGGATTACGGCTATCACGCTCCGACCATCTACTTCCCCTTGTTGTTTCACGAGAGCTTGATGATTGAGCCCACCGAGAATGAGAGTAAGGAGACGATAGACGGCTTTATCGGTGTGATGCGCAAGATAGCTCAGGAGGCTAAGGATAACCCAGAAGAGGTTAAGTCGGCTCCGCACCTTACCCCCATCGGTCGTGTGGACGATGTGCTTGCTGCCAAGCATCCGATAGTAACATATCGTCAACTTCAGGCGGAATCCTAATGCTCAAAATGCAGTTTCAATGTTCAATGCTCAATGTTCAATGAATAAAACTGATCTTATTATCATCGGCGCGGGGCCTGGCGGTTACCGCGCCGCTGAATATGCCGCCAAGCAGGGTCTGAAGGTGGTCATCTTTGAAGGTGCCGAGGTGGGAGGAACCTGTCTGAATGTGGGGTGTATTCCCACTAAGACGTATGTTCACTCCGCTTCTTTTGATGAGGCTCGCGAACGCTTGGGACAGGTGGTTCCCCAACTTCGTCAAGGTGTCGAAGGCATTCTCTCCAACCCCAACATCACACTGGTGCGCGAGAAAGCCCGATTTGTCGATGCCCACACAGTAGAGGCCTCGCCCTCGGGAGAGGTTTGGAGAGGGGTTAACATCATCATCGCTACTGGCTCCGAGACTAAGATGATTCCCGTGCAGGGGCTGGATGACCCGCACTTGGTGGATTCTACGGGTCTTCTTTCGTTGGAGACATTACCCAAGCGTCTCTGTATCATAGGTGCAGGTGTTATAGGTATGGAGTTCGCTTCGGCATTTCAGCGTTTCGGTTCGGAGGTAACAGTTATAGAGTTCCTGAAGGAATGTCTTCCTGCTATGGATAGCGACATAGCCAAGCGTCTTCGGAAGACACTGGAGAAGAAAGGCATCACCTTTAAGATGGGAGCCGGCGTAAAAAGCCTCACTCCAACCCTCTCCGAAGGCAAAGGAGGAACGAATGTTGTATATGAACAGAAGGGTAAAGAAGAATCCGTCGAAGCAGATGTTGTGCTGATGGCTACCGGTCGCAAACCCCGTACGGAGGGGCTGAATCTGGAAGCTGCCGGCATCACTTTGGCCCGTAACGGCTCCATCCCTGTTGATGATAATTTCCAAATCTCAACTGTCAACTCTCAACTCTCAACTGTTTACGCCATTGGTGATGTGAACGGCAAGCAGATGCTTGCCCATGCTGCTGAGATGCAGGCCATCCGGGCCGTGAATCATATTCTGGGCAAAAAGGACAATATCCGCTTTGACATCATGCCTGCTGCTATCTTTACAACCCCCGAGGCTGCCTGTGTGGGTGCTTCAGAAGATCAGTTGAAGGAGCTAGGCGTGGAGTTTGAATGCCGTAAAGCCTTCTATCGTGCCAACGGTAAGGCATTAGCCATGAATGAATCAGAAGGATTGTTGAAGTTGTTCAGCGAGCCCAATGCCGGAAAGATTCTGGGTTGCCATGTGTTTGGTGCCCATAGTGCCGACCTTGCACAGGAGGCCAGTGTGCTGATGTGCATGAGTACTACCGTAGAACAATTGCGTGATATGGTACATATTCATCCTACCCTCAGTGAGCTTCTCTTAGCTGCTGCTGAGGCTTAAACATTTACACGATATGATAAGAATATTCTCTATTGCTTTATTGCTGTGTTCGGTTGTTACAACGGGGATATCTGCACAGGATGTGCTGGATAATGTAAATCTGTACATTGGTACGGCTGACGACTTTGGGCAGATGACTCCAGGAGCTTGTATGCCCTACAGCCAGGTTCAAGTTTGTCCCGATAGCAAGCCTCGCCAGCATCCTGGCTACGATTACGAGGTGACGCAAATTTCAGGTTTCTCCGTGAATCGTCTATCCGGAGTAGGCGGTAGCGGTTGTGGAGGAAACGTTTCCCTGATGCCTGATGAGACGGGGGATGATGTACACCTGATAAAGAGTACAGAGCAGGCCTCTCCTGGCTATTATAGTGTTCAGCTGAGCAATGGTGTATGGTTCACGGCAACCGCGAACAGACGTATGGCAGTGGAGCGCTTCTCATTTCCATCGGCTCGGAAAGCGGTGTTGCTATTAGATCCGGGAACAGCTTTCGATAAGGTCTATAAGTCATCTTTCAGTAAGATAGGCGAGAACGTAGGACAGGGCTATATTGACTGTGCTAATACCTGTCGCCGAGGCAATTATCACCTGTATTACAGGCTGTATACATCAGAGCCTTTCGAGATGCAGGAGTTGGATGGTGGCAGGAAGAAACTGACCTTCCCCAACCTGTCGGCCCGTTATGTGGAGGTACGTATTGTCCTTTCCACAGGTCTTGAGAAGGAATTGGATGCCATGAAAGAAAATGATGTATGGCGTAAAGACTTCCTCTCTATGGTGGAGGAGGCTCAGCAAGAATGGCGTCAGTTGCTCTCTTCTGTAAAGGTGGAGGGCGGAACGGCTGATCAGCGTACGATCTTCTATACATCGTTGTACCGTACATTCCACAGTCCCTTTGTGGTTACGGACGGCAAGATGAAGCATTATCTGGGTACAGACGGTAAGGAGTACGAGGAGAATGGCTTTACGTATTACAGCTCTTGGTCTCTGTGGGACACCTATCGCACTAAGTTCCCTTTGATAACGTTGCTTGACCCCCGCAGGTCCAGTGATATCATGCAATCTTTAGCTACCTTGTATATTACAGGCAAGAAGGACTGGAGTACCCAGTATGAGTGCGTACCTACCGTACGTACGGAGCATGCTATTGCCACTTTACTGGATGCTTGCCGTCAGGGTGTCATCATCTCCAACTTGCGTAGTGCCTATCCTGGTATGACAGAAGAGGTGAAGCGTCTCTCTCTGAAGAGTCCCGACCAATGCCTAGAGGCTGCAGGTGATTTCTGGGCTTTAGGCCAGTTGGCTGGAGAATTGGGTATGCAAGAGGATGCAAGGAAGTGGACAGCCCGGGGCGAAGAGATTTTCGACAGCATCTGGCCCCGTGAGTTCCAGAAGATAGACGATTCCTTCGTAAAGATGCGTGGTAACGGCCTGTATCAAGGTACTCGATGGCAATACAGGTGGGGTGCTCCTATGTTCTTGGACCGTATGATAAATATGGTGGGAAAGAAAGAATTGGGACAGGAGTTGGTGACTTTCTTTGAAAAGGAACTATACAATCAGGGAAATGAGCCAGACATTCACGTTCCCTTCCTTTTTGCCCGTTTAGGAATGCCCGAGAAGACTGGGCTCACGGTTCGCCCCTTGGCAACAGAGGTGGTAACCCACCGTTATGGTGGCAATGATGCCTATCCCACGCCTTGGATAGGTTGTGCCTTCGCTAATGCTCCACGTGGCTATGCTCCTGAGATGGACGAAGACGATGGTGCTATGAGTGCATGGTATGTCTTTGCCAGTATCGGCCTTTATCCTTTGGTAGTTGGTGAAGCACAATACGAGGTGTTCTCGCCCCTCTTTGATAAGGTAACAATGCGTATCGGCGATAATACTGTTGTTGTCAGCACTAAGGGTAGAACTGGCAAGAATCAGCCGTTGAAATATGCAACTTGGAACGGCAAATTGTTACAGAATTATCGTATTGCTGTATCTGAGTTAAAGAAAGGTGGCGAACTTGTATTCGTGTATTAATAAAAAGAAGCGCCGGCTCAATTGAGAACCAGCGCTTCTTTTTGGGTTGGGCTACCCGGGTTCGAACCAGGACTAAGACGACCAAAATGTCTTGTGCTACCATTACACCATAGCCCAATCCTATCCCAATCTTTTTCGGATTGCGGGTGCAAAGATATAAAGAAAAGTGAAAAGTGAGAAAGGAAAAGTAAAAAAACTTCGCCAATCTCACTTTTTATGTTTATATCTTGCCTTATTTTACAATCAGCAGGAAGTACTTCTTCTTACCCTGCTGGGCCAGAATGTATTTGTTATCAAGCAGATCCGCAGTTGTGATAGCCTTGTTGGGATCTTCCAGTTTCTCTTTGTTTACAGAAACACCGCCCCCCTGGGTAAGCTTGCGCATCTCGCCCTTAGAAGCGAAGCAGGCTGTGTGCTCTGCCAACAAGTCAATGGCCTTTGCGCCCTCGCCTTCCAACAAAGAACGGCTTATCTCGAACTGTGGAACGCCGGAGAATACATCCAGCAGGGTCTGCTCGTCCAATTTAGTAAGGCTTTCCTTTGTTGCCTTTCCAAAGAGGATGTTGCTGGCCTCCAGTGCTAGTTCGTAGTCCTCGCGACTGTGTACAAGAATGGTAACCTCCTCGGCCAAACGCTTTTGGAGAACACGACGACCAGGATCCTGACGATGCTCCTCAATAAGGGCGTCAATGGTAGCCTTATCCAACGAGGTGAATATCTTGATGTAGCGCTCAGCGTCCTCGTCAGCAACATTCAACCAGAATTGGTAGAAGGTGTAGGGGCTGGTACGGTTGCGGTCGAGCCAGATGTTTCCTTTTTCAGTCTTACCGAACTTCTTTCCGTCAGCTTTAGTGATAAGAGGGCAGGTGAGGGCAAATGCCTCGTTGTCGGCACCCAGTTTGCGGCGTATCAGTTCAGTACCTGTGGTGATGTTACCCCATTGGTCGCTACCACCCATCTGAAGCTTGCAGTTCTTGGTTTCGTAGAGGTGCAGAAAATCGTAGCCCTGCAGCAGTTGGTAGGTGAATTCGGTGAAAGACATGCCGTCCTGGGCCTCGCCATTCAGACGACGCTTAACACTGTCCTTAGCCATCATGTAGTTAACAGTAATACACTTGCCAATCTCGCGGGCGAACTCCAAGAATGAGAAATTCTTCATCCAGTCGTAGTTGTTTACCAACTCGGCTGCATTCGGAGCATCGCTATTAAAATCCAGGAATCGGCTCAACTGTGCTTTGATGCACTCTACGTTATGGCGTAATGTTTCCTCGTTCAGCAGGTTACGCTCTTGGCTTTTACCACTGGGGTCGCCAATCATACCCGTAGCACCGCCTACAAGGGCCAGTGGTTTGTGTCCTGCCTGCTGTAGATGACGTAACATCATCACACCACAGAGGTGGCCAATATGCAAACTATCTGCGGTGGGGTCAATACCGACATATGCTGTAACAATCTCCTTTTCAAAAAGTTCTTCAGTTCCAGGCATCATCTGATGAATCATGCCTCGCCATTTAAGTTCCTCTACAAAATTCATGTGATTAGTAATTTTTTTCGGGTTGCAAAGTTATACTTTATCTTCTTAACAACCAAATTTTATGGAGGAAAATGCGCCAAACTGTTAAATTTTCTTAAACGGACGTTAAAAGTTATCTATATGTCATAATATAGTTATACTTTTGTACTTGAATAGCTCCCGCTAGCTGGGAGTAGTGTGCAATTATGTAAACAACACTAAACATATATCGATATAAAACTGTTATGAAAAGAAAATTATTTCAAATTCTCCTGATGGGGGCCGTAACGGTCTCTTTGGGAATGTTTGTATCTTGTAAGGATACAAGTGGAGATTGGTATCAAGAGTTGAACGGAAAGTTCGCTGACAATGCAACTCTCCAGGAAGTTGTTGACCAACACAATCAAGACATTAACTACTTGAAAGGCTTGATTGAAGAGCTCCAGGGACAGGTTGGAAAGTGCGATTGTGATCCTGAGTTGATGGCACAGCTCAAGAAGTTGGCCGAAGATATGAAGGCTGCAGATGTTAGTGCTGAGGACCTGAAGAATATGAAGGACCAGATGGCCCAGCTTATCAACAATTACACAACCATCAACAACTACATTACTAACATTGGCGTTACCAAGGAACAGTTGAATGCTGCTTTGGATTCTTTGAAGAAGGCTATGGTAGACGAGTATGACCTTGACAGTGTTAAGGTTATGGAGGAAAGACTTATTTCTGCCCTCAACTTGGCTCAGAATGCTAGTGATCGTTTGGATGAGCTTGTACCCATCGTAAACGATGTGAAGAAGATGGCTGGTGATGCTGATTCTCTGTCTAAGGACAATAAGGATAAAATCGGTCAGATTAACAAGAAGATTGCCGATATGGACAATCGTCTGCAGTTGATGAGCGACTCTCTGCTGCACGCTTACAAGACAGCTGACAGCCTTTGTGTTATCACGGCTGCTAATGAGTCGAAAATCGAGAAACTGGATTCTACCATTAAGGCTCACAAGGAGATACTTGACAAGGTGGCTGAGGAGCAGATTCCTGACTTATATAATAAGGTAGACAGCCTGGGTAAGGAAATTGAGAAGCTGAAGCCCGAAATCACCAAGTTGTATAACTATGCTGATGCTAACTTGGAGAAGGCTAAGGCTTACACAGATTTGGAGATTGCCCTTTTACGTGCTAATCTTAATGGTCTGGATGTTGATCTTGAGGCTTTGCGTAAAGAACTGGGTGACAAAATCTTCAATCTTCGCGAGGACTTGAACGATGCAGTTGCTAACTTGAGCGAGCGTATTGCTGAAAATACTCTTAAGATTGGTGAGGTAGACAAGAAGTTGGACAGCATCGCAAATGACTTCAAGGATTCATTGGCAGCACTGAGAGCTGATCTCTCTGACTTAGCAGAGCGCGTTAAGAAGAACGAAGAGGACATCGCAGAGTTGTTCGGCGAGTTGGATATTCTCAAGGAGAATCTGAAGAGACAGGTAACCGGTATCATCATTCAGGGTTCTTACAATCCTGCATTTGGTTCACTTCGTGTGCCTGCTGGTATTCAGACTAATGCTCTTATTGCTTATTATGGCAATGCTTATAGGGATGTTTACTTCCCCACAAGCCGTACCGCTAACTATGTTGACGAAACTAAAGCTTTGACAGCCGAGGATATGGCAATGATTGGTGGCGAAGGTGCTCTTCTTTACAAGGAAGGTGACGTGGTTATGCAGAGTGAGGATCAGAATGCTGGTACTCTGTACTTGACCATTAACCCCAATACTGTTGACTTCTCTAAGTTGCAGTTGAGCATCCAGAATACAAAGGGTGAGGATTCTTACATCAAGTTGGGTGAGTTGAAGCAGAGCGAAACATCTCTGCAGTTCGGTTATACCCGTGCTGCTGACAATGGCTTCTATGAGGCTCCCGCTTACTTGGCTGCTGAGGATATTGATAAGGTTCAGAAGATCAACTTCAATACTGCCAGCATGAAGGATGCTATCAAGGAGATTATGAATAAGGGTACATCTGCAGATCCCAAGAAGATTGCTCTCGACATTGTAGATATCGTTAAGGGCCTTAAGGCTGATGCTGACTGGGTTGCTTGCGAATGGGAAGATTCTGTAAAGGAAGGTGAGACCGCTGTTAAGCATAAGGTTCACTCTGAGGCTTCTCTGCTGGCTACCGCTATCAAGCCCTTCTCTCTGCAGACTCTGAAGGGTGTTGAGCCCATCAAGGCTGTTCCCGGTTACGACCGCGTAATGAACTTTATCAACAAAACTTCTAATAAGATTAAGGGCGAGATCAAGGTTGCATTCGACAATGTTCAGGGCCAGCCCGTTGTTAAGAAGATTCAGAACTTGACTATTAATAAGGTTAATATCGCTGATTTGAATGATGCTACTCTTAATCAATTCAATATCAACAAGACTATTGTAATTGATAACTTGGAGTATCAGTTGGATATTAATAAGGAAGTGGTTCTTCCTATCAAATTCAGTCAGGAGGTTGATTTTGGTACAGTTCAGGCTACAGTTCCCAGTTTGACCATTTCAGGTTCAAATACAGCTGCAATTGTTGTTCCTGTAAAGGACGGTGGTGGTACTGAGGTAGGTACTGCAAGTATTCCTGTTGGTGACGTTCAAATTAATGCCACATCAGATCCTAAGACTGTTGACGTTGTTATCGGTAAGAAGACTATCACTGTTAATAAAGATGTTACTACCACCATTAAGTTGAGCCAGCTTATTGAGTTGGATGATAAGACTATTACAGTTAACGTTGATATGCGTGACGCTGTTAAGTCTCTCTGGGGCAATGTTCAGACTGAGGTTGGCGGTGTAAATACAACTCTGGATCAGGTTGAAGACATTGTTAAGGATGTTAACACCTTGCTTGGTGAGTTGAATACTTATCGTGAAAAGATCGATACCAAGATCGATGGATATACAGATCAGGTTTCTTCTTACGTCACAAGAATCAACAACAAGTTGGTTAGCTTCGTTAACAACTTCAACGATCGTCTGCAGCCCGTTCTTGTTGCCAGCGATGGTAAGGGTGCTAAGATGCTGAGTGAGGCTCCTGAATATCCCACTATTATGGGCAGCGATATCAACTTCGTTCCCACAACATGGACTCTTGAGTTGGCTGTTCCTCTGGCTAAGAAGCACGTAGCTGTAACTAACGTTATCAATGGTAGCAAGTCTGCTAAGGGTGGCGATGCTACTTGTAAGGCTGAATTGAACCGAGTTAACAGTTCACCCACTCTGAACACTATTCTTTCTGGTGATAAGCGTCGTGCTTACGCTACCGAGTTGAAGTCTGGATATATTTATGAGGTTGCATACTCTGCTCTCGACTTCCATGGTAAGATTGCTGCTAGAAAGTATTATATCAAGATTAAGTAAGTGAATTTCCGTAGGACTCTAAAATTTGATTTGAAATGAAGTTCAAGAAATTATTATATACCGTTTTATTGTCTGCCGGATGCCTGAGCGCATCTGCGCAGGCACCGGAAACGGTGACCGTTGATGCGTTCAACCATCACTGGTTTGTGCAAGCTCAGGCAGGTGCTCAATACACTCTGGGTGAGGTTTGCTTTGGTGATTTGATAAGTCCTAATGTTCAGGTTGCCGGTGGTTATCAGTTTACTCCCGTTTGGGGTCTTCGTTTGGCTGTTAATGCTTGGCAGAGCAAGGGCGGTATTCAAATGCTTACTACTGGTACTACATACAAGTGGAAATGGAATTACGTAGCTCCTTCGTTTGACGTTACTTGTGACCTTGTTAATTTATTTGCCGGCTATAAGGCAGACAGAGTCTTTAACTGCGGTATCTTAGCTGGTGTCGGTGCTAACATCTTCTTCAGTAATGGTGAAGCTCAGACTGCTAATGGCCAGATTGTTCAGGAGCAGCTTGCTATTGGTAATAATCCTGCTAACCCCTTCCTCGAGAAGTTGTGGGATGGTACTGTACCCCGTTTCATGGGCCGCTTTGGTGCATATGCTGATTTCCGTATCTCTAGAAGAGTTTCTTTAGGTTTGGAAGTAAATGCCAACACCACAAGTGATATGTTCAACTCTAAGAAAGCTTCTAACACAGACTGGTACTTCAATGCACTGGCTGGTGTTAAGGTAAGACTGGGTCAGCCTACAAAGAAGGTTGAGAAGAAGTCTTGCTGCCACGAGAAGATTGTTGAGAAGATTGTTGAGAAGATCGTTGAGAAGCCCGTTGAGAAGATTGTTTATCGTGACAAGGAAGTTATTAAGCGTGAGGCTTTACGCAAAGATATTTTCTTCACCATCAGCAATACTACAGTTTCTCGTGCCGAGATGCCTAAGGTTGAAGATATTGCTGCATACCTGAACAAGTATCCCGAGGCTAAGGTTGCTATTACAGGTTATGCTGACAAGAAGACAGGTAATGCTAAAATCAACGAGAAGCTGGCTAAGAAGCGCTCAGAGATTGTTGCCGACCTGCTTATCAACAAGTTCGGAATTGCTTCAAGTCGTATTACTGTCGACTCTAAGGGCGATACAGTTCAGCCATACGAGCAGAACGATTTGAACCGTGTTAGTATTTGCGTTGCCGAGTAATCGGATTAAAGTATAACAAATAATAAACCGTCCTTGCTCATTAGGTGAATAATACTAAGAGCAAGGATGGTTACCTTTTTTTATATGAAACGATTGTTTTTCTTGTTAGGACTTTTAACTGTGTTGATTTCTAATGTTTCTGCGCAGTTTAGTGGAGATGGCTTTTACCGTGTCCAAAATTTCGGAACCAAACGTTATTTGTATCTTACAGATAATACGGGCTCCTATGATATGAAACGCGATATTGGTGACTTTGGCGCGTTACAGTTGTTCCAGGGACAGGAAAAAACAATCTCAGATCCTTCCAGTATTCTGTATATTAAGCAATACGGCTCTCAAATTGATATTCAGGGACAGAGCATTGGTATTTATCAGATCGTGAAAAGATATGTCGATTTGAAAAGTATTACCACCCCGCCTTTTTCCGGTACTTATACAGTAAGTGCCACAGAATCCGGTATAACAAAATATCTGGATGATGAGGAAATAAACACAGACATTCCTGATGGCGTTGTAGGTACTAATAGAGGTTCGCCATGGAGAAACTGGCTGATTCATCCGGTGAATAGTGCTACAGACGGTTACTTTGGTATATCTCCTCTCTTCTCTGTTAGTGGAAAATACTATTATCCGCTTTATGCAGCCTTTCCCTTTAAGGCTGCATCTTCTGGTATGAAGATTTATACTGTAAGTAAGTATGATTTGGAATTAGGATATGCTGTATTAAGTGAGATTACCGGTATCGTTCCTTCGTGTACGCCGGTGCTTATAGAGTGTTCGTCCAGTTCCCCATCGGGTAACCGACTGGATTTGGTGGCTTGTGAGGATG
>Ga0265300_10003531_pt1 | contig 12827 bp, 7 predicted proteins | sample AusTroGonzalo_MG_FD_193482 | JGI IMG/M metagenome (GOLD analysis project Ga0265300, IMG submission 193482) | Bovine rumen microbial communities from tropical cattle in Woodstock, Queensland, Australia - Gonzalo_03 | ecosystem: Host-associated > Mammals > Digestive system > Stomach > Rumen ... | reverse complement strand
TTAAAAAATTAAGTGCAATGAAAAGAAAATTTACATTTTTAATCGCGGCGGCTTTTATGCTGCTGACAATGATGGCCTCGACAGGGGAAATGTGGGGGCAAACGAAGACATCCGTTACATTATGGAGTGAGAATTTTACAGGAGCTACTACAGAGGCAGCGATAACTACACCAACAAATTCTAATTATTCTAGTGTTACTTATACATGTACAAATGGGGCAGGTACTAGTGCTGGTAATACGATTGTAAAAAATGAAAATTTGGCAACAGGAAATGCTGCTCCTGAGCTTATGGTAGGTAAAAAAGGTAGTGGTTCTGGAGCGGCTGGAGGAAAATTTACTGCCGTAATACCTCTTGACAATATAGAGGGCACCTTAACGTTAACATATTATCAGAATAAACAAACCCTAAAAGTCTCCAGTACAACTTCGGGTGTGAGTGGAGGGCAAACATTGAAGCCATCTGAAGCAGGTCAGCAAACAACAACATTTACAGGTATAACAACCAGTATGACCTCAATTACAATTGTGTTTGAGGCAACGACAACTAATAACGTTCGTCTTGACGATATTGTTCTTACAGGAACTTCAGCAGACCCTACTAAGCTCGAAACCCCAACCAACTTCACGGCAATAGCTGGCAACGAACAGGCTGAATTCTCATGGACAGCTGTCGAACATGCAAGCAGCTACACTATTGCATATACACCAGCTGGTGAGACAGAGCAGACAATAACAGGTATCACTGGCACTAGCAGAACAATCACAGGGTTGACAAATGACGTCGTTTATACATGCAAGATTAAAGCTGTTGGCGACGGAACATCATACAGCGATTCGGATTATTCTTCGACAATTTCAGTTACTCCAATTGGAGCGACATTTTATGATTTGACAGTCACATCACCTATTACAGGCGGATCTGTTTCTGCAAGTCAAACATCAGCTGCTGCTGGAACAACAATCACATTGACAGCGACACCGTCCGCAGGCTACACATTTAATAATATAGCATCCAACTGGTCGGTCTCACCGTCAGCAACAATTACTCCTGGCGACAACAATACTGCAACATTTGTGATGCCGGCAAGCAATGTTACTGTTGGCGCAACATTCACTCAGATGCCAGTTTATACAGTTTCATGCACAACACCTAACCATGGAACCTTGACGGTTTCACCTACAAGCGGTTATAATGGTGTAGAAGTGACAATTACAGCTACACCGAATAGTGGTTATGAGTTGAGTGGCCTTACAGCTACTGATAGCGATGGGGATATTACCATCACCAACAACAAATTCAATATCCGCAACAGCAACGTGACAGTGGCGGCAACATTTACTACACAACCAGAATGGGTGCTTACTGACATTTCAGACCTCACATCAAACGATGTTTTCGTGATAGTGGGAACCAATTCTGGTACTTATGCAATGACAAATAACAATGGCGCAAGTGCTCCTACTGCGTTAGCTGTTACAATAGCCAATAACAAGATTACTTCTACTGTGAATGACAATATCAAGTGGAATATAGGTGGAAATGCCACTGATGGATACACCTTCTATCCAAACGGCTCAACCATAACATGGCTTTATTGCAGTACGACCGCAGGCTCGAGTGATAATAACAACATAAAAGTTGGAGATCCTGGTAGTGGAACAAATAGAAATCTTTTTACTTTAGATAACAGTGGTTATCTGAAAACAAAAGATTCATATACAACACGTAATGTTAGTGTTTATGTTAAGGACAATGTTGGACAGGATTGGAGAGGTTATACATCAACAAGTACGACCGTTGCCTTCTATAAACGCTCAATACCCACAAGCGTGGCAACCCCAACTTTCAGTCCAGTTGCAGGTACTTACCCAAGCGCACAGAATGTAGCCATTTCATGCGAAACTGATGATGTGACTATTTATTACACATTGGACGGCAGCGACCCGACAGATTCGGAAAACGACCAACGTCAGATTTATTCATCGGCTGTAAACATCGCTACGACAACAACACTTAAAGCAGCTGCTTATAAAGATGATGAATACAGTCATATTGCAAGTGCCACTTACACTATATTAGCTCCGCTCACCACAATGCAGGCAATATTCGACAAAGCCACTGAGGTCGGCGCAAGTGCTACAACAGTTTACATCACATTCGACAGCTGGGTGGTTTCAGGAGTTGGTGGCACGAATAACACTTCGGCATATTTGACTGATGGAACAAAGGGTTGTGTGATTTACGGTTCTGGTCACGGATTTGTGGTTGGTAATGTATTAAGTGGTACTGCACAATGTAAGGTTGAACTAAACAACGGAGCAGCACGTATAACAACACTTACATCAGAAACTACAGGATTGACAGTTACTACCGGTGGATCCATTACACCTCAATCAGCAACTATTGCTGATTTGTCGGGAGTTAACACAAGTGCTGTGTATTCATTGAAGGATTTGACATATTCATATTCAGACGACATGCTTTCTGATGGAACAAATAGCATCAAGCTTTATAACCGTTTCTATGAGTTCTCAAACGATGTCACAGATGGTAAGAATTATCATATAACAGGTGTTTTCATTTATTATAATGAAAAAGAAATAGCACCAAGAGATGGTAATGACATCGTTTTGGCAGCTGATATGTCTTTAACTGATTTTTCAGGTTTAACAACATTTACATACATTGTTGATCACGGCCCGTCAGCAGCTCAGATAATTAGGGTATTGTGTGGCGATTTGGGCACAAATAACCTCAGAGCAACCGCATCTTCAGACTTTGAAGTGAGCTTAACCGGAAATGCAAACGATTATCACGAATACGTTGATATGGTTCCTGAGAATGGCGATGTGATGAGTGATCTATATGTCCGTTTGAAGGCTGGCTTAACAACTGGCGCGCACAATGGTACTCTTACATTTACTGCTGCCAACTTAACTACAGTTGAGCAGGCTTTGACAGGTACTGTAAGTGCTACAGTAACATATGACATTATAGTTGATGACAACATCGATCATGGTTCAATTGAATCTGACAAAGCCGTTGCTGAAGCTGGTGAAACGGTTAATTTGACAGCGCATCCAGACCAGTACTATCAATTGGGAGAATGGAGCGTTACTGATGGAGTAAACGACATCGATGTTGTAAACAATCAATTTGAAATGCCGGATGCTGATGTTTTGGTATCAGCTACTTTCACCCGTATTCAATATACAATTACATATTCTGTCAATGAAAATACCTCGGCAATACCTGCTGGCAAATTCAATGCCGGTGAAGTTGCAAATCTTCCTGACGCAACTATTACAGGACAAACATTCATTGGATGGAGCACTAGCGCAAGTAGCACTGAAGTTGTTAAAAACTACATTCCTACAGCAGATGTAACCTTGTTTGCAGTGTTTGGTGATGTGATTGAAGGAGATCTTACAATAACAAAAGACACTGAAAACTTCCCTGATGCATATGGAGAGGCAAATACATTTACTGAGTATACACTTGAAGGCAAAAAGTTTAAGATCCAACAGGCATACGTAAATAACAGTAAGCTTCAGTTTAGAGCTGCAGGAAACGAAAATGGTACTGGCACAATTTATAATAGTGAAGACTTTGGTAGAATCACTTCTATTGTTCTTGTGTATAATTCATCTGATAGTAAAAAGAATTTCACAATAAAGGCTGGAACGGCTGAAAATCCAACAGAAGGAACATCCATCACTCCGTCTATAAGTAATTCAACTTATACCTTTGATTTGTCAGATGGCACGTATCATTACTTCGTTATGGCAAATGGAGAGAATGCTGGCTATTTGGATCAAATTGTCATTAATTACGAAGTGAGTCATCCGTTTACGGAGGTTACGAACGTCACAACAGATGAGACTATTGGTGATAATATATTAGAAACTGAAAGAGTGATTGTTGCAAATGGAGCAACCCTTACTTTCAATGGTACCAACAACGGCACTGCTGCCAACCTTGTTATCGAAGAGGGCGGTCAGTTGGTGGTGCCTACCGATGCGAATGTGCAGGCTACAGTGAAGAAGGCTGTGGGTCACGGCGCTAAGTCGACTGGCAACTGGTACACCATTTCTTCGCCGGTTAAAAATGTTGATCCGGCATCGGTGACCAACCTTATCCAGGCTACACCTGAAAACTACGACTTGTACTACTATGATGAGGCAACAACCACATGGTTCAACCACAAAGCTGCAGGTCACGCTGTCAGCAACATGACAAACGGTCGCGGTTACCTTTACTGGAATGCAGGTGGCGATGAGCTGGCCTTCGCTGGCGAGCTTAACACAGGCGAGGTCGAGGTGGCTGTTACAGCTGGTGGCAGTGACGACCTTGCCGGTATCAACCTCATCGGTAACCCATACTCACACAACATCTACAAAGGTGATGGCACAGCTATCCCTAACGCCGGCGCCTCGCTGGTGACAGGTTTCTACGTGTTGTCGAACAGCGACAGTTGGGTTGCTTGCACCGACAATACAACAGCCATCAAGCCTGGTCAGGGTATCTTGGTGAAAACTACGACTGGAGGTACTGTCCAAATGACCAACACCACATCTAAAGGAACGGCAAAGGCCGGCAACGACAACATCCGCTTCACGGTTGCAAACAACCAGTATGAGGATGTGGCTTACGCCTTGTTCAAGAATGAGATTGGTCTGGACAAGATCAACCACCGCAATGCTGAGGTTCCGATGCTCTACATCCCTCAGGATGGCATCAACTACGCTATTGCAACTATGAGCGACGATGTTGAGATGTTCACTCTCAGCTTCAAGACCGTTACAACAAGCAAGTACACTTTGAGCGTGAAACTTGACGGTAGATACGATTACCTCCACATCATCGACCGCCTCACCGGTGAGGATGTCGACATGTTGGTCGAAGGTGAGTACTCGTTCATGGGTACACCTAAGGATCTTGTGGACCGCTTCATAGTGAAACTCAAATACGACGCCAACATCAACGATGTCAACGATATCTTTGCATACCAGAGCGGCAGCGACGTCATTGTCAACGGCGAAGGCGAACTGCAAATCTTCGACCTGATGGGACGCAAGGTGATGACACAGACCGTCAACGGCGTGCAGACCGTCAACGTCCCTGCACAAGGCGTTTACATCTTCAGACTGAATGGCAAGGTGCAGAAGATTGTTGTTAAATAAATGGTTTTGATAATATTAAAAAGAAAGGAAATATCATGAAAAAGATAATATTAGCAATAGCATTAGTGATGACGTTGAGTTTTGGAGCCAGCGCTCAGGCTGACGGCTTCGTTGCCGACTGGACTACTAACGATATGTTTCGTGGCACAGGTATGGGGGTCTTGCCAATGATATCATTCGATCATGGCTTGGATGTCGACCAGCCGGCTCCGCTTGGCAGCGGTCTGCTGCTGCTCACGGCACTTGGCGCAGGCTATGCCGTAGCACGTCGCAAAAAAGATAAATAGTTTATAGTAATTAGCTATTTGATTTTATACAAAAATAGTGAAGATGCCGTCAGGTGTCTTCACTATTTTCTTGTATCCCTTGTAAAACCTAACCTTTTGAGTAACAGTGAATTTTTTGAAAATTTTTTGTAAAATCAATTGAATAAAATTGTAATTTTGCAACCGTTTTTGAAAAACAAGAAAACTTAATCCTAATATTCAGCCTCAAGCATTTTTTGTTTTTCTTAATAATTTAAAATATTATAAGAAATGAAAAAGCTAATTGAAAAGCCAAGAGCTTTTGTTGTAGTTATGGTAATGGCACTTATGATGCTGTTACCGACAACTTCAAACGCCCAAAGCCAAACCGATGAATTCTTTTACGCTCCCGACAGCTATGCCGACCGCACTACGTGGGAGTATTGGGTGATCAACCAGCAGTTCGGACAGAACAGCGATACCCCTCTGGGAACAGGATTGTTGATAATGACAGTGGCATGCGCCGGCTATGCCGTTCTAAAGAAGAGGGAGGCCTAAAAATGAAAAAACTCAGCGTTGTTTTACTGGTCTTGTCAATGATGATAAGCTTGACGCAATGCAAGAAAAACATACAGTGTTTGCCTGACAGACAGGTGTACCATATCAACATAGACGTGAACAGAGGTTCAAAAGTGGATGTCAACACTGCCAACGGTATGGTGACCTTTGAGGAGGATGACTGCCTCTACGTGGTGAGCGGAGGCGTTTATGTGGGCACACTGAAACATGATGGCAGCAGTTTTTCGGGCGATATTACCGGTCCGGTGATGGATAGCCCTTTGTACTTTTATTTCCTTGGCACTGAACCTCAAAAATATCTGAGAGCGGGGATAAGCGCATCCTGCACAGTGTCTATAGAGAACCAGGTTGACAGGCTCCCTGTGGTGTCCTGCGGCATATCAAACCGTGAGTTTACAGGCGAGGGCAGCTATTCGACCTTCCTTTACAACAAATGTGCTCTGGTGAAGTTCAACGTGACATCCGACATGTCGTCCGAAGCAGTCTGCATAGGCCGCATGAACAACTATGCAACCATAGATTTCTCCACCAAACAGTTCGACTACAGCCAGAAGGACGGCGGAGTCATTAAGCTTTCGTCTGGCTCGGGCGAGAAGTGGGCTATAGTTTTCCCTAACGAGGAAGCTTTGGAAGCCAGTTCGCTGGGTGCTGCGTTTACAGCAGACTACAGCTATCAGGGTGAATGCCCGGCTATCAGGCCCATACATGCCAACGATTTTATGGACGACGGTTATGACATTACCATAGCCACTCCGAGCGTTTCGGACGGTATGTTTACAATGGATACAGGCAAACGTGTGATTTTCGCCAAGGGCAACCTGCAGTACATCGGCAGCGCCACTGAACCTTATTGGACCTTTGCCGCCGAGCAGTACGATTTGATGGAAAACACTGATGAGCAGACTGGCGGAGCGGCCAATGTGGACCGTGACCGTTTCGGCTGGGGCACAGGTGACTATCCGAACAATGTGTCGGCGTGCAACAACGATTATACCGTATATACCGAATGGGGCAAGCATTTCGAGCCGGTTGAAGGACACGAATGGCATGCACCCAAATGTGTGGAGTGGGAGTATGTGATGTTTACCCGCAGCGCCAGTAAGCTCAACGATGTGTATAACGCTCGCTTCGCAAGGGCTCAGATCATCAAAGACAATGGCGACAAGGTGAACGGCATAATTTTGTTCCCCGATGTTTATGAACACCCTGACGGTGTGGCACTTCCCACAAAATCCAGCATCAACTATACAAACAACAACCACAACGCCTCATACACAGACAACAGCTACACTGTGGCTGAGTGGGATTTGCTTGAGGAGGCAGGCTGCGTGTTTTTGCCAGCCGGCGGCCAGCGCATAAACAAGTCGGGAGCCGTTGGTTTCTACGATGTTAACATCGAAGGCCATTATTGGTCACAATGCGATTTGGGCGACCTTGAGCACGCCTGCAACATCTACTATACCGACTACCGTCCATATATTTATGATAAAAACGATAAGTATAAAGGATTCTCGGTCCGTTTAGTTCACGAGTAAGAAAAATTAGTTATTATTATGTTTATAAGATAAGGGCGGAGGTCCTTATCTTTTTTTTATTAATATGAGGTATTATTTTAGAAAAATATTGTATTTTTGTAACTTGAATAAAAAGGTTTTAAAAATTAAGAAAGATGAGTAGAATAGAAAAAATCCATGCCCGCCAGATTTTGGATTCACGCGGCAATCCTACAGTTGAAGTCGATGTCATTACCGAGGACGGTATCCTTGGCAGAGCAGCAGTGCCATCAGGCGCTTCGACAGGCGTTCACGAGGCTGTTGAGCTTCGCGACGGTGATAAGACCAAATTCATGGGCAAGAGCGTGTATAAAGCTGTCGACCATGTCAACAACGAGTTGGCCAAAGCCATTGAAGGCTATGAGGTGACAGACCAGAACGCCATCGACGCCAAGATGATTGAGCTCGACGGCACAAAGAACAAAGGCAACTTCGGTGCCAACGCCATCCTCGGCGTTTCATTGGCTTGCGCTAAAGCAGGTGCTATCTACACCGACCAGCCTCTGTACCGTTACATCGGCGGCGTCAGCGCCAACACATTGCCTATCCCTATGATGAACATCCTCAACGGCGGTTCACATGCTGACAACAGCGTTGACTTCCAGGAGTTTATGATCATGCCGGTGGGCGCAACCTCATTCCATCAGGCTATTCAGATGGGTTCTGAGATTTTCCACAACCTGAAAAACGTTTTGAAAGCTGCCGGTTATTCGACCAACGTCGGTGATGAAGGCGGTTTCGCACCTAACCTCAAGTCGAACGACGAGGGTATCGAGGTGATTTTGAAAGCTATCGAGAAGGCCGGTTACCGTCCGGGCGAAGATGTGTTCATCGCATTGGATGCCGCCTCTTCAGAATATTATCTGCCGGAAGAGAAAGTCTATCACCTGCACAAATCGACAGGCGAGAAGCTGAACGCCAAGGAAATGGTTGAATTCTGGAACAACTGGGTGAAGAAATATCCTATCATTTCAATCGAAGACGGTATGGCCGAAGACGATTGGGACGGTTGGAAACTGATGACCGACACCATGGGCAACAAGATTCAGCTGGTGGGTGACGACCTCTTCGTGACCAACGTTGAGCGTCTGAAGATGGGTATCGACCGCAATGTCGCCAACTCAATCCTGGTGAAAGTTAACCAGATCGGTTCATTGACCGAGACCATAGCCGCTGTCAACCTGGCTTACCGCAACCAGTACACAGCCGTCATGAGCCACCGCTCAGGCGAAACAGAGGATACAACCATAGCCGACCTCGCAGTGGCATTGAACACAGGCGAGATCAAGACAGGTTCAGCCTCACGTACCGACCGTATCTGCAAATACAACCAGCTGATGCGAATCGAAGAGGAACTTGGCGATATGGCCTACTATCCTGGAAAGAATCACAAGTTCACGAAATAACCACACGTCATTTCGAGCGAAACGAAGTGGAGTCGAGAAATCCTTGTTTAACGTAATTATTCGATTGATCGCGTTAAATAAGGATTTCTCCATTTCGTTCCATTTCATTTCACTTCAGTCGAAATGACGATTACATGAAATAGTCCTCATTGAAATTGACGAAATAAAGCTGCTGCTGGGCGCGGGTCACTGCGGTGTAAAACCAGCGCAGGTCGGAGGTTTGCAAGGTCTCGCCATCGGGAATGAAGGGAGCGTCTATGAAAACCGTAGGCCACTGTCCGCCTTGAGTCTTGTGGCAGGTGAGGGCATAGCCGAACTTCACCTGCAAGGCGTTGAAGTATGGGTTTTGACGCATGGCCTTGTAACGGTCGCGCTTGTTGGGAATGTCCATGTAGTCTTCCTCTACGGCCCGGTACAGACGGTCGGCCTCGTCTTGAGTGAGGGCAGGGGAGTCGCTGGTGAGAGTCTCCAGCAGTATCTTTACCGAGAGGTTGGGCTCTTCCTGATAGTCGGTCAGCTGAATGTCGACGTCGGCGAAGTGGAAGCCATACATCTCTTCGGTGCTGTTGATGCGCATCAGCTCTATCATGTCGCCGTTGGCTATGAAGCTCACCTTCTGGCTTTCGTCAGTCCAGAAATAATTGTTTTTCACCACCATCAACTTGTCGCCAGTGGCTATCTCGCCATCCTCCTGAAGTACGCGGGCCCGAATGGCCTGGTTATACATGTTGGCGCGCTTGTTGCTGCGGCAGATGATGACGGCCTCGTTGCTTGAACGCCCATTGAAACTCTGCCGCAGCAGCTCCTCAAACTCCTGAGGGTCGATGCAGTGAACGTCGTCGAATCCGTTAGCTTTGAATAGCGGCAGTGACACTTCAGATAAAAAACGACGTCTGAGTTCTGTGGCGTTCCACAGTATGCCCGATTCCAGAGCCTGACGCATCACCTCTGTCATCTGGTAGGAGGCCACGGTGAGGCTGAAGCTGTTGCGCAGCACGTTGATGTCGTTGGCGGGGCTGTTTTCCAACCCGACCGGAGGCAGCTGGGCGTTGTCACCTATGAGCAGCAGACGGCAATTCTCACCGCTGAACACGTAGTTGACCAAGTCGTCAAGCAGAGAGCGGCCGTTGCTGTAATCGTCAGAAATCATTGAGCATTCGTCCACTATGAATACGGTGTTTTTTGCTTTATTCTGTGCACGCGTCATACGCAGCGAGCCGTCGCCGAATTGTTGGAACCGGTAGATTTTCCTATGAATCGTTGATGAGAGCTTCCCGGTATAGCCGCTCAGTACCTTCGCGGCTCGGCCCGTGGGCGCCATAAGCTGATAGTCCATTCCGAGCCGCGGCAATGTGCGCACAAGAGTGGTTACCAGAGTCGTTTTGCCAGTGCCGGCATAACCTTGCAGCAGATAGGTCGGATTTTTCTTTGTAGAAAGCAGGAAGGCAGCCAAGTGCACCAGCACTATGCGCTGTCCGTCGGTGGGCTCAAAGCCGAACGACCTCAGCAATACCTGTGTCAACTCCTGCCGCGTCATGTTAAAATGGGTAACCCAAACCAATGTTCCAGACCACGTCGTTCCAGCCTATTTTGCTGATTCTCCATCTGCTGCCTTCCGGATAGGCAGGGTCACATAAAACCACAGCCCAGTCCAGACGAACCAGGAAGAACGAGAAGTCGAAGCGCAGGCCGAAGCCTCCGTCCAAAGCTATCTGTCTGTAGAATGTATTGAAATGGAACTGTCCGTTAGGGAAAGATTCGTTGTTGCTCAGGGTCCAGATGTTACCTATATCGGTGAAAAGCGCTCCATTGATGAAAGCGTAGAACGGGAAGCGGTATTCCATGTTGAATTCCAGCTGCAGGTCGCCAATGTGCTCAATGTCGTATCCGTATTCGTTTCTGAAGCCGCCAGGGCCGAGAGTGCGGAACTGCCAGCCACGCATGCCGTTTGTACCGCCGGCGCAGAAGCTCTTTTCAAATGGCATATCCACCGAGTTGCCGTAAGCTATACCTTGTCCGTACATGAAACGCAGCGCTAACACGTTGTCTGGCTTCAGGATGTGGTAGAAACGGAAGTCGAACTGGTATCTGAAATACTGGGCGTAGCGTATGCCTGCTATCATGTGGTAGTTGTTCGCCTCGGTGATGAGAGGAGTGTGGTTGAACAGTGAAAGCAGGTTGCCCGAAGTTTCTATATTGGCCTTGAAATAGAAGAAGTCGTGATTGCTGTTGATTGTCTGGTTGCTGTAAATGAAGGAGTAGTCCAAACCGAAAATCAAGTGGTCGGTGTACATGTCCTTGATACGCTGGTTGGTCTCAAGGTCCAGAATGAATGCGAACAGATCGGTGGGCAATACTTTAACCGTGTTGAGGTTGATAGGGTTGAAGATATGCTCCACATGGTCGTTGGATTTCCAGTTGTAACCGTATGTTCCGTTGATGATGAAGCGGGTGTACAAAGGTCTGAAATGTGCGTTAAAACCGGCAGACAGTGTGGTTCTGGGCTGATATTCCAGCACGAAGTTGGTCAACTTGATAGGGCTGAGGAATCGCGGGAACATAATGCTGGCGTCTATTCCGAACTCCTTGGTGTTGAACAGACCCTCGTCGGCAACTATATTGTCGACCCTCTGGGCCTGAACGCCGCCTCTCAACGTTATCCTGAACACTTCCGAGCCACGGAAAATGTTGTTATTTCTATAAGATATGCTTCCGAGAGCTCCCAAATCGCCTCCCGAGTTGGTGCCTTCCAGCTGAATGTTGTAGTGGTTGAGCTTGCCGCGCTGCAGATTCACGTTGCAGTTTAGCATTTTGACAGTGTCGCCCGGCTTGGATGGTATGGTGTCGAAGCTTATGTTGCTCATGTTGTAGAGCTTAAGACCTCCCATGGCCCTGTAGCTCTGCTTGACGCGATGCTGGCTGTATTCTTCGCCGGGATGTATCAGGATAACCTGGTTGAAAGTCTTGAATTGGATTTTCGGTGGACGGGAATACGTGAAGTCGAAGCGGTGCTCTGTGTGCTTTTTGCCTATGGAGAAGGTGAAAGGCACTGTGTCGTTCATGGTAGGGTCGGGGTTCTGCACATTGTAGTTGGGGTTGATAAACACCCTATTAATTATGTATTTGTCGTGCTTTTCCCCGTCTATGCGCACCATGATGTCGGCCTTGTGCTGTCGCAGGTTGGTGTCGACCTCAAAAATGATATAGTCTTTAGTGAAGAAATAATAACCCTTGTCACGCAGGCGGGTGGTGATGAGCTCGCGCTCCTTGTCCATGTTGAAGGCGTTGTAGATGTCGCCCGACTTGACTGGCATTTCGCTCTCCATCTCGCTGACAATCTTGGCTACAACCGAATCCTTGATTTTGTATCCTACGTCGCGAATGTAATACGGCTTGGTGGGAGTGACGTGGTAGGCTACCGTCGAACGCTTTTTCTTGTCGGTTTTCTCTGTGTGTACCTTCGATTTGAAATAGCCTATGTTGTTGAGGTAAGTCTCCATCTGAACTCTCGACTCGGCAGTGCTCTGAGCGTTGTAGTAGGTTGGCTTGTGAGCTATGCTCCGGTTGACCCACTTGCCGAATGCGCTGGTTTTGTTGACTGTCTTGTAGTATAACCACACACGTGGCAGCCAGCCGTAGATGTTACGGTCGGCATTTTGAATAATGTAGTTGGAAACCTCACTCTTGGAGATGGTGGTTTGCTCTAAATCTTTAATATCCACCCAGTTATTAATCAATATTGTCTTGCCCTCAGGCACATACTCCTGCACGGCACAGCCTGTCAGCGTAACCGCTACAAGCACAAACAATATCGCTCTAATAACTTTCATCAGTTTCTAACTGCTAAAATCATATCAC
>Ga0265300_10003530_pt1 | contig 12829 bp, 9 predicted proteins | sample AusTroGonzalo_MG_FD_193482 | JGI IMG/M metagenome (GOLD analysis project Ga0265300, IMG submission 193482) | Bovine rumen microbial communities from tropical cattle in Woodstock, Queensland, Australia - Gonzalo_03 | ecosystem: Host-associated > Mammals > Digestive system > Stomach > Rumen ... | reverse complement strand
GAACGGTATAGCTTGCGCTGATCCGGATGATATCGAATCTGGCTTCAGTGATGTGCAGGCAGCACCGCGTGCTACCAAGGTGCTCATCGACGGCAAGGTACTCATCATCCGTGGCAACGAGCGCTACACCTTGATCGGCACTCGCGTCGAATAACAGTCATCGACCAATCTTGGGCGATCTAACACAAACCATCGACAATATATGGGCGATATGTTACGAAATATTAACAATTAAAACCAACAATATTATGAAAAAACTTTTAACAATCTTCACGCTCCTATGCGTAAGCGCAGTGGGCTGGGCAACAACAGATTATTGCCACACGGAAATGACTGCCGGTGGCAAAACAATCTATCTAACCTGTCAAGAAATTACCTCAGGCAACTACCAATTGAAAGTAGAATGCAACGAAGTAATGAGTGGATTAGGTGGTTCGTTCTGCGAAGTAAACGGAGTGGGTGGCTACCAGTTAAATGCTGCCGGGCACTTTACTCTATCCGGTGATGGCAAAACTATCACATGTGATATTGAGTCGGACAGAGCTCCTCGCGTTTATACTCCGCTCTATGTTATCGTTGATGGTGAAAAGAATTTTGGAGACATTTCTGATGCCAGTTGGGCAGCGTGTGGTGATGTGAAGACCGACCCGTCTCTTTCAATCAATGCTACCGAGAAAACCTTAAGTGCTGAGGCACCTGCTGAGACGTTCCAGATAGTAGCTTCGCAAAGCGGTGATGGCGCAATCTCCTACGAGTCCAGTAATGCCGGCATAGCTTCGGTTTCTAATACCGGTTTAGTAACTGCTGTCGGACGCGGAACAGCTAAGATTACCGTTCGTACTGCAGAAACAGATGATTACGCAGCGGCATCCAAAACATTGACAGTAACCGTTACCGGTCCGATCAACTGGGAGGGAGTAGCTTGGTTGGCAAATAGTAATGAGAAATACAAACTTGTTATTACTCCTGATATTGCAGATACATATGGTGGCAAGCGTAAAGATGGCGATAACCTGTGGGTCGGTTTCCCCTCGGCTGAATTTGGTGCATGCTCTATTGAATATTCAGCGGTTGGTGCAGGTGTTAGTTTTGCTTTGTCGAACTTTGAAGATGAGTATTCGCAGTTCACGATGGTTTGTGCTGGTACAACATATACCTTTGATGTTTATCACGTGCAGGAAGCGCTGAACTTGGCGAAGAACCAACCTTCCTATGCCGGCTATAACCCTGGAAACCCCGCAGAACAGGCTGATGCCGCAAACGACGATAACGATGGTACAGCATGGGTGACGTGGAGTGACCGCCCTGCTTCCGAAGAATGGTGGTACGTTGATTTGGGTGCATCGTACGACCTGACAAGTATTGATGTCCTATGGGGCGGAGATTACTCCACGAAATATATTCTCCAAGCCCGAATAGCAGAGCCGAGTGCAGCAGATAAAGCCAATGATGATGCATGGCTCACAATGGCTACTGTTACCGATGCGGCTGCAAACGCAACAAAGACGACAACTGTCTCTCGCGCTGCACGATATGTCCGTTTGCATTCGCTTACTAAGTCAGTGGCTGCATGTATTCGTCTGCGTGAAGTTCGTATATATGGTTCAGGGGCTGCTGATGCCGATGCTGTAAAACCGACATTCACTTCTGCTACGTTGGATAGTAAGACGAAGAATAAAGCAGTCATCAATGTAGTTGCCACAGATAACGATGCTGTGATGTGCTATCACGTAGTGGATGGAAGCAACAGTATTGATATGTATGTCGCTCCTGTGGATGGTACAATCACTGTCAGCAACCTGACGGCGGGTACAAGTTATAATTTCACCATTACTGCTATCGACCCTTCAGGCAATGTTTCCGATAGCAAGGCTGTAGCGGTTACTACCGATGAAGACATCACTGTCCCGAATGTAGCAGCTCCTAATCCTCCTGCCCGCGAAGCACGATGGATCCGTCCTATCTATACGGATGCCTATGCGTCAATCCTTGAGCATGACTTTGCGAAAAGCAATTGGGGCTCAGTGCCTCTGATGGATGGCGAGGAGAAAGCGATAGGCGGCAACCATTACTTGCTCTACGACATGACATCCGGCACAACAGTTGTTTGGGGCGAGAATAATGCCGGTGGAAATGCTATTGTTGCTCAGGACGATTATGCGGCAGGTGGTGATAAGACCGGCGTTGACGCAAGCGCAATGGAGTATCTGCATATAGATATTTGGTCTAATGTCGCTATGGAGAATATTTGTGTGCGCGTCAATGACGAAATATTACGTCGCATCAACCTGACTGATGAGGGGTGGCAGCAGTTTGATATAGCGTTAGCCGATCCGGTTGAGACTCTAAATATTGATAATGTCCGTTGGTTCAAGTTTACCGACATCAACAACGCCAGCCGTCAGAACATCGCTTTTGATAATGCTTATTTCTGGCGTACGCCTGTCGCTGCTGACGAGACGGCTCCCACCGGTCTGACGGCATCGGTTGTATATACGGATTTATATACGGCTATTGTAGCAGTGTCGGCAACAGATGATAATGATAATATCAGTTATACGATTAAGCAAGCCGAAACTGTCAAGGCTTCGGGTAGTGGCTCATCCGGCGAGACGACGAATATCCGCATTACCGGCTTGGATGCTAATACGCATTATTCGTTCTCTGTTATAGCAACCGACTTGTCGGACAATGTTTCGTCGCCAGTCGCTATCGCATTCGATACGAAAGCTATTCCCGCATCGGCTCCCGCGCCAACCTTACCGGCAGCCGCAGTTAAATCGCTCTACTCTAATGCATATACACCTAATGTGACGGTATCTAATTACTGTGAGGCTTGGTGGCAAGCACCCACCTTGCGTCAACTCGTAATAGGTGGCAGCGATAACGTGCTATACTATGAAAAAGAGCCGGGTGTAGGCAGTGCTTTCGGTTGGGTGTTCGCAGACCCGAAAGTGGATGCCAATGGCTTCCAAAACCTGCACTTCAGTATTTATCCGATGAAGCCCGGTACAATCGAACTGTACCCTGTTAAGAACGGTGGCGGTGAACTGTATCGTACATCGCAGACCCTCACAGCCAACACGTGGAATGAGGTCGTTCTGGACTATACAGACGAAACATTAAATGAGGTATTCAAGCAACTCGGCTTCCGCAACTTCAGTTCACTTGGTTCATTCTTTATTGATAATGTTTATTTCTCTTGCCCTGTAGTAACAACCACGAAAGAAATGAACTCTGATCCGCAAACCGGTGGATGGGCTTCGTTTGCATCAGCCAAGAAGGTGGCAGTCCCGGCAGGCCTGACCGCATATAAGGCAGAATATAGCAATGAGGGTGGTGACGAGATTCTTACCCTCACCAATATCGGTTCAGTTATTCCTGCTAATGCAGGTGTCTTGCTTCGCGGTACTGCTAATTCTACGTATGCTTTCCTGCCTACAACTGATGAAGACCCGGATATGTCCGGCAACGAACTCGTCGGATGTGCCGCCCGTACGGATATATCCGAAGTGCACGAGAACTATGATGTGTTCTGCTTGCGTTATTCAGAGTTATATGAGTTGAGCGGATTCTTCCTCTACACCGGTCAATATATACCGGCTGGTAAAGCGTACCTCAAGCTCGACAAAGACCCGGGTACTCCTGCACCGCAACGACGCGTACGCCTCGTGATCAACAACGAGAATACGGCAACAGGAGTAGAGCAGAGTAACACTCAGGCCGCTAAACCGACCAAGGTTATTGAGAATGGCCAACTCTATATCATCCGCGATGGCAATCGTTATGCCATAACTGGCGTGAAAGTTAAGTAATTATTCAACAACCCTCATAAATTAGGAATAGTATGAAAACGAATAAATCTAAATATCAGTCTCCTCAGAGTGAGGTTGTCGTTTTGTCTCCGAATGCGGAGATTCTTGACAGCATTGTCATAATCCACCACTCGGGTGGTGGTGGGTTTGATGAAAGTCAGATAGCCTGATCACTTCCGCTTCCCTGCTATGCGCTCGTCGTAGATGAGCCATAGCAGGAAGAAGCAGCCGTAGAACAAATATTTGAAGATATATGTATGTAGCACCTCGAACCATTCGGGGTGCTCTTTTGTGAGCAGTGCTACCATGAATATCCGGAAGATATTAAACACGTACGCAAAAATCAACCCGATGGGAATATACCATAGTTTGTCTGCCCACCGTCCGCGTGCCGCGAGCATGATCACGATCCAGATGAACGACTGCTTCAGTCCCGTGCAGCCCCACACAACCACTGTGCCGTGTCCCGAGTCCAAGAACCGCAGCCGGTTGCCGTTAGTCAGCGTGACGGCTTGATCGCACCACTGGAGTAGGGTATATACCACGCCGGCAATGTGATCCGCCAGCCGGTCGAACTGCCATGTCAGATCCAGTCCGAACCACGTGACAGCACCATAGCCGTCCTCGTCGCCCAGCATTGTGAACTTCCAGAACCAGTTCGCCGCCATCATCGCCACCACAAACCGGATGATCCCCTCGTACGGCGCAATATTTTTCCTTAACTCTGACATCGTTTTCATAATCGGCTGCAAAGGTACTACAAATTTTTCAAATTTGCAAGCTTTTCAGCAAAAAAATTAGTCTAAGCTTGCTTAAAAATCCTGCCATTTAGGAAAAAAGTACAAAAAGATTTGCAAATATCATTTATTTTTCGTAACTTTGCGGCGAGAATGGCTAAATATCCCGTTAAATCACAAACGCATTTATGGAACTGAGAATCATCAATAAGAGCAATAACCCGCTGCCGCGGTATGAGAGTGCGCTGGCGGCAGGGATGGATATACGTTGTCACATCGCCGAGGCGATCACCTTGCAACCGCTGGAGCGCAGGCTGATTCCTACAGGACTCTATATCGAGTTGCCGGCAGGCTACGAGGCGCAGATTCGTCCGCGTAGCGGCATGTCGCTCAAGCGCGGGCTGACCGTACTGAACACCCCGGGAACGATCGATGCCGACTACCGCGGAGAGGTGGGCGTTATACTAATTAACCTGAGCAATGAGCCGCAGACCATCGAGCCGGGCGAGCGTATATGTCAGATGGTCATCGCCCGCCACGAGCAGCCCGAGGTTATCGAGGTGACCGAACTGACCGAAACAGAACGTGGTGCAGGCGGGTTCGGGCACTCCGGCCGGAAATAAAGTCATGAAGCGAAAGACGTTAATAGGAATAGCGCTGTTGTGCATGTCTATGATGGCGTTGAATGCAAGAGCGGCAAAGTACGTGGAGCACGTACTGCTGTATCAATCGGTGGATCAGCACGGCGACAGTCTGACATTGTCGGGTAAGGTGACTATACCCACCCGTGAACCGAAAGGAGTGATCCTGCTGCCGCATTACACCATCGCCTCCAACGACGAAGCGCCATCGAACTCCAACAAAGGCGAACAACAGTTCTTCCGCGACGACTATATCCTCGTTATGCCGGATTATATAGGTTACGGTGCATCGCGCGACCGCGTGCATCCCTATCTGTGTGGCGATCTGACGGCACGAAACTGTGTGGATATGCTCTTTGCTGTCAGCAGTCAGTTGCCCGCAATCAGTATTGACACAATCAGCATCCTCGGATACTCGCAGGGCGGGGCAACGGCGCTGTGGATACTTAAACTGCTGGAGGAGGAATACGCTGACCGCATCCATGTCAAAGCCTGCTATGCGGGCGGTGGACCGTACGATGTGGCGGCAACCTACGATGTGGCGATGGCCGAGGACAAGGTTTTCATGCCGACACTGATACCGATGCTGGTAATGGGAACGAGCGAGGCATATGACCTTAACCTGCAACGCGACATATTCCTCACACCGGTCATGGATTCGCTCTACGACGATTATGTGACCTCAAAGAGCCACAAGTTCGTAGAGTTGTTCTTTAAGATGCCCAGCCATAAGGTCAGCTATTGGCTCTCGGAGACAGGCATGGATATCTCGCGACCCGAGACGCGCAAACTGTACGATGGCTTGTTGCGCTCCAGTCTGGTGCACTATACACCAGAACCCGATGAGCGTATTTGTCCCGATTGGCGACCGAAAGCCCCCGTGTATGTACTGCATTCCTATAGGGATGGTATAGTCACCTTCCGTTGCGCCGAGAGTCTCCGGCAATGCTGGGGAGAGTTGCCAAATGTTACCTACGATTTCGGCAACTTCGGAAGTCATATGCATACTTCCAAAGTATTCTACAAACGGGCGAAGAGGCTGATGAAAAATTCGAATTAAAAATTACGAATAATATTAAACAAATATACTATGAGAAAGTTACTATTGAGCATTACGATGCTGATGACGGCTGTCTGGGCGATGGCTGCGTACTATGTGGCCGGCAACGGCACATCCGGTAACCCTTGGTGTGACGGTCTGTCTTGGGATAAAACAGGCTGCGTGATGGAAGCCCAAGGCAACGGCGTGTATTCCAAGACCTTTGAGAATGTGCCGGTAGGCAATTACCAGTTCAAGGTACTCAACGGCTCAACGTGGCTTGCCGCAAGCAAGTTCTCGCAGTCGTGCTCGAACATCACCTGCAGCACGCCGGACAATATTGTGTTTATGCTTGGCGAGACGCAGGACATAACCATTACGTATGACGGTTCGAAGATTTGCGTGCAGGGATCGAAGGGTGAGGCAGAACCCGATCCGAGTGAGATTGGTGTGGTCGGCGTGCCGGCTGAATATGAGGGCGTGATGCTGCAAGCGTTCTACTGGGAATCGCAGAAACTGAATACCTTCTCACTTACGAAGTATATAAATTTGCTGAATAAGGTCGACGATATAGGCTCAAACTTCGACCTCGTATGGTTGCCACCTTCGGGAGGTCCTACAGGACGTGGAGTGGGCTACTACCCCAGACAATATTCCAATTTGGAGAGTGACTGGGGAACAAAAGCCAAACTGCTCGAATTAATTGGCAAGCTGCATAATTATGGCTGCAAGGTGCTTGCTGACGTGGTAATCAACCACCATGACAGCAACAACGGATGGGCAAAAGGCTGGTACTCGAACAACTTCGGCGACTACGGTACGTACCAGATCTCGTCGAGATATATCTGCTCGGGCGATGAGTGCTTTACGGATAGCAAGTCGGATAGCAGGAGTCTGGCGAAAGGCAATGCCGATACGGGTACCAACGATGCTGGTTGCCGCGACTTGGATCACACTAGCGCGTATGTACAGGATATGTGTAAGGCTTATACCAAATGGCTGATCAATACGATCGGTTTTGACGGTTTCCGTTACGATATGACACTGGGTTATGCCGGACAGTACCTGTCGATGTATAACCTTGCTTCGCAGCCGTTCTTCTCGGTTTCGGAGTGCTGGTCAGAGCTAAGCACCATCGTTAACCACCTCAAAGCCACGAACTACAACACGCTGGAGTTTGACTTCCCGCTGAAGACAAAGTTCAACACGTGGGGGGGAGGTTCGCAGTACGGTAATCTGAAGAACCCGAGTCTGCGTCTGAGAGGCTTGTCAAAGTACCAAGTGACGTTCATTGACAACCACGACACCTTCCATCGTTCGGATAACCAGGGCGGTGAGTTCCTCGGCTATAATACCGACATTAAGACAAAGAAACGTGAGATAGTAGAGGCGAACGCCTACCTGCTGATGATGCCGGGTGTGCCGTGTGTGTTCTGGCCGCACTGGTACACTTTCCCCGAAGAGATCAACCAACTCATAGCCATCCGCAAGCTGGCAGGTATCCACTCCGAGTCGAAGGTGGAGGACGAATCCGGCTTGACGAACAGGTACAAAGCCACCATCATCGGTCATCGCGGCAAAGTGTTCCTGCGTATGGGGGCGAACCGTAGCCAGTTCTTGGCTCCGGAAGGATTCCATCTTGCTTTGGAGGGCGACAACTTCGATATCTACCTTTCCGATATTACGCCTGTCGAGAATGTAAAGCTCCACCCCGCTGCCACCAAGGTATTGGAGGATGGAAAGCTGTATATCATCCGTGACGGCGTACGTTACACGGTTGACGGACGAATGGTTAACAAGTAACAACAAAAACGGTCGCTCACTGAGCGACCGTTTGCTTTCAACATTATACTCTCAACTTTCAACTATTATAAGTTTCAAGGGCCTTGCGCAGGACGATCATCGCTTTGCCAAGGTCTTCCTTATTAAGCACGTACGCCATGCGCACCTGCTTGCGACCTTCGTCGGGGTTGGTGTAGAATCCCGTACCCGGCGCCATCATCACGGTTGCGCCCTCGTAGCTGAAGTCCGTCAAGCACCACTTGCAGAACTTCTCAACATCATCCACCGGCAGTTGTACCATCACATAGAACGCACCGGTAGGCGCGGGAGCAAACACTCCGGGAATCTGGTTGAGCTGGTCGATGAGGTAGTTACGGCGGCTCAGGTACTCGTCATAGACCTCTTGCATATACTCCTCCGGCGTGGAGAGCGATGCCTCGGCAACGATCTGCCCGAACAACGGAGGAGACAATCGTGCCTGGCAGAACTTCATCACCGCCTCGCGCACCTCTTTGTTCTTCGTTATCAGCGCGCCGATACGGATACCGCACTCCGAGTAACGCTTCGATACGCTGTCCACAAGGATCACATTCTGCTCAATGCCCTCCAAGTGGCACGCGCTGATGTACGGAGACTTGGTATAGATGAACTCGCGATAGACCTCGTCAGAGATGAGGTAGAGCTTGTACTTCTTGACCAGATCGCGTATCTGCCGCATCTCCTGTTTGGTATAGAGGTAACCTGTCGGGTTGTTAGGATTGCAGATCAGGATAGCGCGCGTCTTGGGCGTGATCTGCTTCTCAAACTCCTCTACCGGCGGCAGCTTGAAGCCGTCCTCGATATGCGTCTTCACCGACTTAACCACCGCGCCGCAGGAGATAGCGAACGCCATATAGTTGGCATAACTCGGGTCGGTGACGATGATCTCGTCGCCCGGGTTCAGGCAACTCATGTACGCAAACATGATCGCCTCCGAACCGCCCGCGGTGATGATGATCTCATCCGGCGAGAGGTCGATGCCGTAGTCGGCGTAGTAGCTCACCATCTTCGTGCGCAGGGATTTGAGACCTTGCGAGGGAGAGTAGGAGAGGATATCCGGTTTGAAGTTCTTGACTGCCTCCAGCGCTTGCGGAGGTGTAGCGATATCCGGCTGACCGATATTCAGGTGATAGACATGCACGCCGGCACGCTTGGCATCGTCGGCATACTTCGCCAGTTTGCGGATTGGCGACTCCGGCATCGATTGGGCACGAACGCTGATTTCCATATTGTTGTGTGTTTAAAATTCGGATGTGAAGTGGAACGTGATATGCTTGTAGTCCTGTTGCGCCATCTGCAGCACGTAGGCACTATCCGCCATGAAGACGTCGCGACCTTCCTTGTCGAACGCCATGTACTGTGGTTTGCGCTTCTTGAACATCTGCAAATCGGCATCGTCGTCACTCTCGAGCCAGCAGGCTTTGTACATCTGCAGCGGCTCCCAGCGGCACTTGGCCTGGTACTCATGCTCCAGACGGTACTGGATGACCTCGAATTGCAACTGACCGACCGTACCGATGATCTTCCGGCCGTTGAGTTGGCTGACGAACAACTGCGCCACGCCTTCGTCCATCAGTTGGTTGATACCTTTCTCCAGTTGCTTCTGCTTCATCGGGTCGGCATTCTCGATGTACTTGAACATCTCCGGCGAGAACGATGGCAAGCCTTTGAAGTGCAGATCCTCGCCACTGGTGAGCGTGTCGCCGATCTTGAAGTTACCCGTATCCGGCAAGCCGACTATATCGCCTGCATATGCCTCATCCACGGTCTCTTTCTTCTGCGCCATGAAGCAAGTCGGCGACGAGAAACGCATCTGCTGCCCCTTACGCACGTGCGAATAATAGGTATTACGCTCGAACTTGCCGGAGCAGATCTTGAAGAACGCAATACACGAGCGGTGGTTCGGATCCATGTTCGCGTGGATCTTGAAGCAGAATCCCGTGAACTTGTCCTCCATCGGTTCAACAGTGCGTTCCTCGGCTTTCACGGGACGGGGACTCGGAGCGTTCTTGACAAAGAAGTCCAGCAGCTCCTGTACGCCAATCGTCTTGTACGCTGAGCCGAAGAACACCGGTGCCAGATCTCCGCGCAGGTACGCCTCGCGGTCAAATGCCGGATAGACTCCGTCAATCATCTCCAAGTCTTCTTGCAGCTTCTCGCTCAGATTGTCGGGGCGGTTGTCAATTGCAAAGACCGACTCAAAGCGCAGACCTTGACCGTTTGCCCACGTCACGGGCGTGCAGTGAATACCCAACTCTTTCTCCGCCTCGTCCATCAGATCGAAGGGGTCTTTGCCCTCGCGGTCCATCTTGTTCATGAACACCATCACGGGCGTCTTGCGCATCCGGCAGACTTCCATCAGGCGGCGCGTCTGCGTCTCTACACCCTTGGCGCTGTCGATCACCACGATTGCGCTGTCCACAGCCGTCAGCGTGCGGAACGTATCTTCGGCAAAGTCCTGGTGACCCGGGGTGTCAAGGATATTGATGTGGTAGTCCTGGTAGTCAAAGCCCATGACGGAGGTAGCCACACTGATGCCACGTTGCTTCTCTATCTCCATCCAGTCGGAGGTGGCAGTCTTGCGGATCTTGTTCGACTTGACGGCGCCGGCTACATGGATAGCGCCGCCGTAGAGTAGGAGTTTCTCGGTCAGGGTCGTCTTACCGGCATCCGGGTGCGAGATGATTGCAAACGTCCGGCGACGAAGTATCTCTTGTTGGTCTGAGTTGGATAACATATGTACAATTTAACAACTTATCAGCTTAACAATTTAGCGATTTTTCTCTGTTTGGCACAAAATTACGGAATATTTTTCAAAAGTGCAAATTTTTTCGCCTTAATGTTTGCTTTTTTGCGATATTTTTTGTATCTTTGCACCCACAAATACTAAATCGCAAATACTGAAATCCTAAATGATATGAAATCTATCTCCTATATCGGTTGTGATGACCAGACTTTAGACCTGTTCGAAGGGCAGTACGCTTTGCCTGACGGAATGTGTTATAACTCCTACCTGCTGGCTGCAGACAAGGTAGCTGTGCTGGACTCGATAGACCCGCGTTGCACGGACGAGTGGCTGAACAAACTCGAGAAGTCGCTCATGGGACGTACGCCGGATTATCTGGTCGTTCATCACATGGAGCCCGATCACTCGGGGTCGATAGCACGTTTCGTGCAGATCTATCCGAACGTGCAGATTGTCTGCTCGAAGATTGCCGAGAATATGCTCCGTCAGTTCGGTATGGAGTATGGTAATGTGCAGATTGTTAAGGAGGGCGACGTGCTCGACCTCGGCGGTCTGACGTTGCGCTTCATTGCTGCGCCGATGATCCACTGGCCGGAGGTGCTGATGAGCTATTGCGAGGAAGAGAAGATTCTGTTCTCTGCTGACGCGTTCGGTAAGTTCGGCGTCTATGATGCCGATGTTGATGACTGGGCTTGCGAGGCTCGCCGCTACTACTTCAATATCGTCGGCAAGTACGGTGTGCAGGTGCAGACGGTGCTCAAGAAGATTACCGCGCTGGCTATCGACAGCATCGCTCCGCTGCACGGTCCTGTACTCGAGGGCGAGAAACGCGACGAAGCCCTGCGCCTCTATACAATCTGGAGCGCGTACGGTGTGGAGACCGAAGGCGTGTTCGTTGTGTCGGCTTCTATCCACGGCAATACGCTGAAAGCTGCGGAGTATATAGCCGACCGGCTGCGTGAGAAAGGTCTCAAGGTCGCTTTCACCGACCTCACGCGCGACGATATGGCGGAGGCTGTCGAGGATGCGTTCCGTTACGGCAAGATGATCCTCTGCGCATGCACGTACGATGCCGATCTGTTCCCGCCGATGCACGCGTTCTTGCACAAACTGCAACTCAAGGGCTATCGTGACCGCCGCATTGCACTCGTCGAGAACGGCTCGTGGGCACCTGCCGCAGCCAAAGTCATGCGCGCGATGATTGAGCCGATGACTAATGTCGAGATCGTTGAGCCTGTCGTTACGCTGCGCGGCGCGATGAAAGAAGCCGACAAACCCGCCATCGCTGCACTCACCGACGCAATTCTTAATTTGTAATTCTTAATTCGAAATTTTTAATTTTAAATTTCTATAGCCATGAACTTTACCCAACAAGACATCGAGCAACTCTCTGCTCGTGGTATCTCCGTACAGAAGGCGGAAGAGCAATTGAAGTGTTTCCAGAAGGGCTTCCCCGTACTGGACATCGTGGAACCGGCAGCGCTGCATAAGGGCGTTATCAGCCCGTCAGTAGCCGAGCGTAAAGAGTTCATCGCCGCTTGGCAGAACTACCTCGCCGAGGGACATAAAGTACTGAAGTTCGTTCCGGCATCGGGTGCTGCATCGCGTATGTTCAAGAACCTGTTCGAGTACCTCGACAATGGTGTGGAAACGCCGTTCATCCGCGAGTTCCTGGATAATATATCGAAGTTCGCTTTCGGCAAACAACTTGCCGGCAAGGATGGTCAAGAGGCTGTGCGCTTCCTGTTGAAAGACATGAACTACGGCAATCTGCCTAAGGGTCTGCTTCTGTTCCACTCGTACCGCGACGGCGCACGTACTCCGGCTCTGGAGCACATGGTTGAGGGCGCACTCTACGCTGCATCCAACGGCGAGGTGAACATCCACTTCACCGTGTCGCACGATCATCTGCCTCTGTTCCGCAAGCATATTGCCGACAACCTGCAGAAACTCGAAGCGAAGTATGGTGTGAAGTTCAATATCTCCTTCTCGGAGCAGAAACCTTCGACCGACACGCTCGCCGCAAATCC
>Ga0265300_10003529_pt1 | contig 12829 bp, 6 predicted proteins | sample AusTroGonzalo_MG_FD_193482 | JGI IMG/M metagenome (GOLD analysis project Ga0265300, IMG submission 193482) | Bovine rumen microbial communities from tropical cattle in Woodstock, Queensland, Australia - Gonzalo_03 | ecosystem: Host-associated > Mammals > Digestive system > Stomach > Rumen ... | reverse complement strand
CGGCGAATCTGACGCGCCCAACACTTTATTGTGGTTGAAAAGCGGACGGGGAATAAGGACATAAGGCGCGGCACCATGCAACGCGAATATTTCGCGGCAAAATCGTATGCGCCATTGTTCCACAATATCGTGGTACTGTACGGCTGTGTATCGTTCGGTGGAATCGCCTATCGCGCCAAGACGACATTGAAAGACTTGAAATATCCTGGGCAACCGACCAAGGCGTACTCTTATGAAATAAGTAGCATCGAGGTTCTGGCGGGAAACTGCCGCGTCGAAACGCGACCCAACGCCATTGCCTCGATGTCGGTAAACATTTTACTAAATGGCGTTCGCGATGTCAATGGTGCGTTACTCTTGCGTTAGGATGGTTTAGTCGAAATCGTGTCGTTCTTGTATTCGACACGAAGGATGGTTGAGTCGTGGTTGAGTGGCGGTTGATTCCGTCCATATCGGGGTTGGGAAATGGTTGAAGCGGCAGTTGGAGTTTCGGGATGAGCAGAGAATGATAGGGTCGATTAGGGACGTCACCAGCTTTTTTGAAAAAAGCCGGCGAACTACTTCTCTTCGGAAAGCTTCAAAAAGTAGGCGCGGACAAGATCGCGATATTCCTCAGGGACATCTTTGAGATTCCCGTCGCCAAGGCCGTCTTTTGCCGCTCCCTTGATGCGGAACCATCCCTGGCTCTCAAGAATCCTGCTCAACGCCGCAGGATCGGCCTTGGACGACTGCTCGCGTATAAGCCGTGCGATTTCCGCAGAAAGGCCGCCACCGCCCTGAGACTCCGTCTTTCCCTTCCCCTCTCCCGACTTACCCTCTCCCGAGTTGGGCTCTCCAGAATTTTGTTCTCCAGAGTTGGGCTCTCCGGGATTTGACTCTCCTTGCTGCTCCGAAGGATTCGATTCTCCCGACTGGCTCTGCCCCTCTCCCTGACCATCTGGGATTCCAAGCGCGTTTGCCTGCCGCTCCGCCTCCTTCCGCATCGCTTCCGCCGCCTCCGCAGATTTCTCGCTTGCACTGGGACGCCCCTGCGACTCCCCTGCCGCCTCTTGATCGGACTGTGCTTGTCCACCCTTTCCCTGTTCTCCTTCGCCCTGTTTTCTATCGCCTTGCTCACCCATGCCCTGCGGAGAGCTCGTCTGCTGCGCCGCTGCTTCCGCGCCCGCGGCATCCGCACGCGTAGCATCCGCACGCGTAGCATTCTCTGCCAACTGTCCGGCCTGTTCGGCCGCCGCGGCAGCTTCTTCGATCTTGCGAGCGGCGTCTTCCCGCGCCGCAGTAGCCGCTTCGCGCATCTCGCTGGCGGCTTGGCCAGGAGACGGGTCAGATTTTTTCAGGCGCTCCAATCCCTGGAGAACATCTTCCGGCAGATTGCTTTCGCGCTCCAGACTTTCCGCAAGTTCCTTGGCCGCCGCCGCGGACTCGAGCTGCTCCGCCTTGTCCACAGCTGCGAGCGCATCGGCCGTCTTGCGTTGTACATCTTCGGCGACTTTGCCAGCGGACGGCTCTTCCACTGCCGCCTGCGCCACTGCGAGCGATTTCCCCTGCGCATCTGCGAGAGCGGGGTCGACGCCGCTCTTCTCGAGTTGCCGCGCCGCTTCGCGCACCGCGTCTGCCGCCTGCTGCCGCAACTGCCGACTGCGGTTCTCGTCCTCGCTCTTTGCCGCCTCTTCAAATGCCGAAAGCGCCTTGTTCTGCGCTTTCATGGCGGCCTTGCGCGCCTCGTGGTGCTGCGCCTCGCGACGTTCGTCCGCGCTCTGCGCCGCAAGCGAACGCCTCGCCACATCGTCGCGCTCCTTGCGAGCTTGCAATCCTTCCTGGCGGGCCTTTTCACGCGCGGCAAGCTCCGCCTCTGCTGCCGCCAGTGCCTCACCCTGCCTGGGGAGAGACTCCCCGAGCGCCTGTTCCGCCGTCTCGGGATTATCGTTCCTCAGCCGTGCCTCGCGTTGCGCGTCCTTAACCTCTTTTGTCGCCTCGGCCTGCTCCAACAGGTCTTCCGCGCGGGACTGCGCGGCAACGGCATCGCGCATAAGCGCCTCGCGCGCCCTCTTGTCGCCGTTCGCGCGCGCCTGCTCCAGCTTCTTCCTGGCGTCCTTCTCGGCATTGACGGCCTGGCGAAGCGCTTCGTCGCGCCGACGGGAAAGCTCCTCTTCATATTGATCGCGGGCCTGCGCCTTGCGAATGTCGTTGCGGTTCCTGTCCGCCGCAATGTCCAGCTGGCGCTTGAGTTCGTCCATCAGTTCCGCCGCCTTGGACATCTTCCGCCGCGCAACGTCCATGTCGCCGCCCTTTGTCCGCCACTCGAGTTCGCGCGCCTTGTTCGCCGCCTCTTCCTGCATGCGCCTCCAGGCATCGAGCTTGCGCGTGTCGACCGGCCTTTCGCGCAGGATAGCCTCGGCCTCCCGCGCAAGGGCGTCCTGCCGGGCCGCAAGGTCCTTCGTCTTCTCGTAGTTCTCGAGCTTCTGCACGCGGTCGCGTATGGGCTCGTCCATCTTCTTCAATGCTTCCAGCGCATCGCGCATCTCGGGCAGCGCCGCCTCCAACGCGTCGGCGCGGCGTTCGGGCGCGTCAAACTGCGCGGACTCGAGCTTGGCCAGCACAGGGTCGATCTTCTGCTCACGCACGGACTTGAGCATGTCGGCAATCGGCTCGAAACGCCGGTCTTCCCTGAAATGCCGTTCAAGCTCGTCGACGCGCTTGCGCGCTTCGGATGTCTCGTGCACCGCGCGCTCTACTTTCTTGTCGGCCCATTCGCTCACCTTCTGCTCGCGGCGGATCTGGTCTTTCGCCTGCGCCGCAGGGTGCCGCGCGTCGTCCAGGCGCCGACGCGCCTCCTCCAGCAGCTTGCGCGCAGTCTCTGTCGCCTTGGAAAGACTCTGTTCGCCGATGCTTGCGGCCCTTGTCTCGAGCTGCACGACTACCGGCGTAGAAGTCGCCGCATGTGGTCCGCCGCGCTCGGCGGGAAACCGGTCGCGCACCACGATGTCGAAGGAGACCGAGCGCACCCCGTCAAGATCGAACGTCGAAAGGTCGATCTCGTCCCTCCCCTTCCAAAGCGACGCGCCGCTTTTCGCAAACGACGCCACCGTTCGCAGGTCCTGCCACGGCCCTCCGTCACGCGCATAGCGGAGCGACGGCGTCTCTACGCCGATGTCGTCGCTCGCAGAGAATACAATCGGAAACTTCGCGTGCGGCGCGAGGCGAAGAGACTTCACAGCCGGCTCTTCGATGACCACGGTAGGCGGCGCGTCGAGAAAGCTCTTGAGAAGTCCTCCGCGGCGCGGCGCGGCAAAGCCCTCTGGACTCACGAGGTCAAGCGTCCAGTTTGCCACTCGGTTCGAGACCATTTCATGTCGGGTTGCCGCGCGGCCGTTCACGAGCAGCGCGGCATTCACCGCGCGGTCTCCGAGGTCGAGCGAGAAGGATACGCGCGATCCATCGACCGCCTCAAGCGTCGAAACCTCGTCGTTCGAGACGACGCTTGGCGAGAAACCGGTATAGTCCGGATAGTCGATCCGCGCCGAAAAAGACTTGTACCTAGGCATTTCGCAGACCCGTACCGTATAGTATCGGGAGACTGCGGGTCCTGCGCACACGCGGTATCTCCATTCGGGCTCGGCGAGATCGGCCGTTGCCTCGTATACTCCACCGTCCATTGGCTCAACGTATTCTTCACCCCAGCCAAGCGCGCCTTTGCGCGAGATGCGTATGCTTGGCGCATACGGGAACCCCTCGGCGACCGTCGCCTCGATGCGCACGACCATTCCTCCAAGAACGGCAACGTCACCCGGCTTTACGGTGATGTCGCTTGAATAGAGATTCCCGACGTCCGCCCACGGCGCCACCGCCCGCACAAAAAGCCGACCGGCCAGATGCGGAACAATTACAAAAGAAAGGGCGAGCAGCGCCACGATGGCGAGCAGCGCCTTAAGCCGACGGAGGATCGTCCGCGACGTGAACTCGCGCTCGGCGTCGACCGACAGGGCGGCGGCCGCGGCCTTCTTGGAAAGAAGTTCGAGCAACTCAGCGGAAAAATTGGCCCGCCCGGGATTCCGCTCCGCCGTCTCCACGAGCTCTACGAGCGTCGTCAGGCATTCCTCGTTTTCGGGATGACGCGCATCGAGGATCTTCGCCATGCGCCGCGCGTCGAGGCGTCGCGCCAGCGGGCGCACAAGCGAAAGATAGCCAGCGAGAAGTATGCAGCCGTACAGGAGAGACGAAAGGAGCCAACGCGCCACATCGGAGAAGAGCGTAAAGCATGCGTCGACGGCCATCACCACGAGCGTCGCGGTAATCGCCACGAAAAGCGTCGCCACAAGACCGCGAAGGAGATAGATGCGCCGTACGCGCCAAATGGACGCGTCGAGAATGGCCTTGACCGATTCCGGCATTCCAATCATGCAAGCCCCCTTCTCTTTCGGAGAATCCAGACCAAGACAAGCGAAAGCGCCAGCAGTACGAACACAAGCGGATGGTTCCAGATCGCGTCCTCGACGTGCTCGGTTATCTCGCTCCGCCCTGCGCCGAAGGCCTCGGCGAGCGAATCAAAGTCGTCCTGCGCCACAAACACAGCGCCACCTGTAAGACGCGCCATTTCCTTCGGCAAGGCGATGTCGGCCGAAGGATGCACGTATTCGACTGGCGCGACGCCCTGGTCTACGGCAAATCGCGTTACGAGCGGTTTCGGCCATTCGCTACCGAGCACCTGTTCGACCTCGGGCGCGTCGATCGTGACTTCGTAGGCGCCTTCGCGAGCCGTAGCGTCGAACACGGCCTCGTAGAAGCCATTTGCGCCAGAACGCTTTAGAAGGTCGACCGTGCGAAGCGTGCCGTCGGGAAGCTTCACCTCGGCCTTCGCCCGTGCCGACGCGATCGGAAGGAAGTCCTTGTCGGAAAAACGCACGAGCAGCTTCACCGGCTCCCCGGGAAGATAGCGGAGCGCGTCCGTCCCGGCCCTCGCATGCAGATTGCCGTCGCGCAGCTTCTCGCCCGCACCCCAGCGGAGCACGCCACCCCAGAAACGATGATGGTACGTGTCGCCCATGCGGTAACGCAAATGCCACGTCTCGTCCGTCGAGAAGAAGACTACCTTCCCCCGCCCTGTCTCGCGCACGGTCATGAGCGGCGAAACGAGGGCCGTCGAGTCTCCGGCGAAAAGCAGCACCTCCGCTCCGGTCTTTACGGCCACGCCTTCCACGCGTCCACGCGCAGGCGGCAGCGAATTCCAGATGCGTTCGTTCTCCGAAGGCGACGATGCAACGGCTGCGGCCGGATGCCCGCGGCCGGACGGCGTAAGGGCAAACGGCGTCTTCGCCGCGCGCCAACGGGCGACGACGCTTCCCGTCTCGTTTGTCACGGCGACCGGAAGGAGGTCCGACATAGGACCCGAAGCAAAGTCGTACGGCATGTTTCTCTCGCCCGCAGTCAGGACGAGCAGGGCGCCGCGCTCCTCGACGCAGTAGCGGATGTCCGCGCAGACCTCGTCGGTCAGCACATCGCGCCCGAGATCGCCAAGGACGATGACGTCGAACTTGCGCCAGTCGTCGCGAGTCTTTGGAAGCGCTCCCGCCTCGGCCTCGCCAAAGGGCCGTGTCGCGTCAGCAGGACGCGTCGAGGCGCCTTCGCCTCCCGCCAGCCGGTCCGGCTCGACCAGCACATACTGGAGATGCACGGACTTGTCGCGCCCGAAAAAGAGGTTGCGAAGGTATCGGAACTCCCAGCGCGGCCGCCGGTCTGCGACGAGAACGTTCGTGCGATCGTCAGAAACCGATACCTCGAACGGCCATTCGTCGTTCCTGGGCTCTAAATCCCCTTCCGGCGACTCGATCACGACGCGATAGCCCTTGACTCCCTTCTCTCCAGGATCGTGGGCGAATCGAACGTCCTTCGTCCAGGAATCGGCGTCCACGTCGAACTCCCGGCGGTCGAGCGTCGTCTCGCCTTCGGTCAGTTTCACGGCAATGCGCCTCCCCTTGAAGCCATCCGCACGGACATGCGCCACGGGACGGATCTTGTCGCCGAGAAAGACGTTTGAACTTGCGCGCACAGACTCGATCGCCACATCCGCCCTGTTCGTTGTATCGCCGACGACGATGCTGCAGACCTTTGCGCCGAGACGCGCAAACCGCCGGGCCGCCGCCTCCGGCATGACGCCAGTCGTGTCCCGTCCGTCTGTCACAAACACCGCGCCTGCAAGCTCCTCGGACGGGATCCGCTCCAGCACAAGCTCGAGCGCGGCCGAAAAGTCCGTCGTCCGTCCGCCGAATTCGTACGGCTCGACGTCATACTTGGAGGCAAGCATCGATTCGACCTGCACCGCACAGTTCGTCGCTACGGAAAGGCGGGTTGGCCGTGCCCCGTCGTCCGCACCAGCGTCTCCCGGCGCGCCGTCCGCGCGCTGCATCGAAAGCGAGCGGTCCACGATAACTGCCACGCGGCGGTGGAGACTGCGCGTCACGTCATGAGTCCAAGAGAAGTGCGCGAGCAGCCACAAAAGGGAGAGGACCGCAACCGCCCTTAGAACGGTGCGCACGCGCGAAGGCACTCGCCCTCCGCGCTCTCCGTCGAGCCGCCGGCAGAACAGAATCTCCGCGAGAAGCAGGAGAAGCGCGAGAACGGCAAATGGCCGCCAGATCTCGACGCCGAAACTGCGGCCGACGACCGCCGCCATGAGGTCGTCGAGACTGCGCGCGAAGCCGAGGTCTATCGAGACAGCAAGAGAGTCTGCCTCTTCCTGCGTCAGCGGGGAAAGGTCTCCCTCCCGTGCGCGCCAACGCGTGTCGCAGAACGCGCGGACCGAATTCGTGGCCGCGACCGAATAGACAAGCTCGTGGACAAACGGCACGAAGTCCGGCCTTGCCGGGAAAGTCGTGCTCTTAAGGTCAAACGGCATGGCGGAGATCGCGATGCGCCCCTTGCCCGACGGTGCGGTTACTACGGCCGCGGCACCGTCAGAGAAGCGCGAGACGACGTCGGTTCCATTCGTCAGGCGCGACTCGTCGAACTCCACGCGGCTCGCGACCGGGGCACGGGCGAAAGTGACGTCCGAGAGACTTGCGTTCCAGTTCGTCCAGGCGACTGTAAAAAGCGCATTCGTGTAGAACGAGGTCTGCGCGCGCGCTCCTGGCACGACGACCAGCCCTCCTCCGTCGTTCACCCACTTTGCCAGGTTCTGCGTCGCCCGGGGCGAGAGAAAGGGAACGTCGCAAAGCGCCACGGCCTCGACTCCGGAAAAGACCCGCAACTCCTCCAGTTCGGTTGCGCGAACAGTTTTCGGCTTGACGAGGAAAACGGCGTTCGTGCCCTTCAGCTCCGGCCGCAACGCCGCTTCAAGAAACGCCGTCGGGCGGTCGAACCCGCGTTCCGAAGGCCTTCCGTTGACAAGCAGGACATCGAGCGAATCGACGATGTCGACGGAGTTGGAGACAACGGAATCCGACGCAATGTCGTCGTCGGCTGTCAGCGACGTCACGATATCGTGGTGCCCGGCTTTCGCGAAGGCGTGCGAAAACTCGAACGTGCGCGAAAGCCCGGGGAGAATCTGCCCGACCGGCGCGCGCGCAGTCTCTACGCCGTCCACGCGCATCACCGCGTCGCCGGGCGAAAACGGCACGGAACCCGCGTTTAGGACAGTGACGGAGAACATCGCCGGCCTGTCCGTCCCGATTACGCGACGACTCGGCGCAACGGCGACGATGGCGGCGTTCTTGACGTCCGTGGGGCGCTCGAAAGCCCTCCACACGACTGGCGGACGGCGCGGAAAGCGCGCATAAATGCGCTCGACGCGCTTCCATTCCGCTTCGTCGTCGCAACGCCAGCCGTAGGCCTGGCCGTCTCCGAAGACGACGACTTCCTTCGCAGGATTGTTGCCGCCTGCAAGGACCTCGCCCGCCGCGGCCAGCGACCGCGGCGCATCCATCGCGTCGTCGCCTGGTTCAAGGCGATCGAGCATCTCGAGGACTTCGCGCTTGGCGGAGATGGGCGAAGGCGTAAGGATCCCAGGCGTGCCCTCTCCTATGACAATGCCGAACGCCGTGCCCCTCGGCGACTCCTTGACGAGAGACCGCGCCTCTTCGAGCGCCCTTGCGAAGGCAGTCGTCCCAGAGGAATCGCGAAGCTTCATCGAAGCCGATGCGTCTATGACAAGCACCACGTCCTTGTCCATTCCCGTACCGCCGAAAAAGCGCAGCTCCGGGAGGAACGGGCGGGCAAACGCGAGGGCGGCAAAGACAAGCGTCAGCGTCCGGAGCACGAGAAGCACGATGTCCTCGAGCATCAGCTTGCGCCGCTTGAACCGCAGCGAGTCGGCGAGAAACATCCACGCGCCCCACAGTATGCGCTCTGCGGTGCGCTTTCTCAGAAGATGCAGGATGATCGGGGCCGCGGCCGCAGCGAGCCCAAGCAGCATCCAGGGGGAGAAGAACGACATCATCTTCCACCTCCCGCCGTGCGGCGATAGCGCACCAGGATGTCGGACAGCGTCTCGTGGAAAGGCCGCGACGTATCGGCCCGCTCGTGCGTGATGCGCATTTCGCCGCAACCGCGCGCAAGCTCGGCGAAATGGGCGTTGAGCCGCGCAAGGTAGTCGTCCCTCAGAGCGCGCGCGTCAACGTCGAAAGACTGCCTCGTCTCGAGGTCCTCGAAACGGCTTATGCGCTCGAACGGAAACGTCAGCTCGTCGTGGTCGCAGACCTGGATCGCAATGACCTCGTGGTGCCGGAAGCGCAGATGGTGGAGCGCCTTCAGAAGCGACTGCCCGTCCGAGAAGAAATCGCTGACGAGGAAGACGACGCTTCGCCGCGGGATGCGCTCCGCGACTTCGTGGAGCACTCCGGCCATGTCGGTCTCGCCGCCGGGTTTCAGCGCATCGAGCCGCTCAAGGATGCAGCGCACCTGCGACGGTTCGGCCTTCGCGGGGATGAGATCGCGTATCTCCGTGTCATACGATACGAAGCCGACGGCGTCCTGCTGGTTGACGAGAAGATACGCAAGCGAGGCGGCGATGTACTGCCCGTACTCGAGCTTCGAAAGCCGGCCCACCGCCGAGCGGCCGCGGTAGGCCATCGAGCCCGAAGCGTCGAGGACGACGGTCGCCCGCAAGTTCGTCTCGTCGACATACTGCTTGACATAGAGCCGCTGGCGGCGCGCAACGAGCTTCCAGTCGAGATTGCGGAGGTCGTCGCCGGCCACATACGCGCGATGTTCGGCAAACTCGGCGCTGGCGCCTTTGCGCGCGCTCTTGTGGCGGCCGGCGATGAATCCGTCGACGGTGCCGTGCGCAAGGAACTCGATTCTCCCGAGCTTCTTCAGCGCCGCATCCGGCAGCCACCTCATGTATCCCGGCAACGCCATTTTCGACAGTCCAACCCCGTCAGACGTCAAGTTCCTCGTGGCCCTGCACGTGGTCGAGCAGGCGCATGACGACGTCGTCCGTCGTGACGCCTGCGGCTTCGGCGTTGAAAGTCGTGGCTATGCGATGCCGCATCACCGGCAAGGCCGCCCACTTGACGTCGGCGGTCGTCGCATAGGCGCGCCCCTGCAGGACGGCGCGGGCCTTCGCGGCCGTGACGAGGGCCATGCCCGCGCGCGGACCCGCGCCCCAGCTTACAAGCTCCTTCACGAACTCTGGCGCCTCGGGTGTCTTCGGTCGCGTCGCACGCACGAAATCGGCGGCGTATTCGACTACATGGTCTGCCGCAGGGACGCGGCGCACAACCGACTGGAGCTCGATGATCTCCGCAGCCGAGAGGACCTTTGCAAGCGCTGCATCTTCCTCGCCAGTCGTCTGGTGTATGATTTCGCACTCCTCTCCGCGCGAAGGATAGTCTACCTTGATGTTGAAGAAGAAACGGTCAAGCTGCGCCTCGGGAAGCGGATACGTACCCTCCTGTTCAATCGGATTCTGCGTAGCGAGCACGAAGAACGGCTCGGCCAGCCGATATGTCTCGCCGCCAACGGTGACGCTGTGCTCCTGCATCGCCTCCAGGAGCGCGGCCTGGGTCTTTGGCGGCGTACGGTTGATTTCGTCCGCAAGCAGCAGATTCGTGAAGACGGGCCCTTTCACGAAGCGAAAGACATGCTTTCCTGTAGTGCGGTCTTCGTCCAGCACTTCAGTGCCGGTGACATCGGCAGGCATCAGGTCGGGCGTGAACTGTACGCGCTTGAACCCGAGGTCCATTACTTCCGCGAGAGTGCGGACGAGCAGCGTCTTCGCGAGCCCCGGCACGCCGGTCAGCAGCGCGTGGCCGCGCGCGAACACCGCCGTCAGGACCTGGTCGACCATCTCGTCCTGGCCCACGACGCGCTTCGCAAGCTCCTTCTTCATTTCGGCGCATTTCGCGTGCAGCATTTCGACGCGCTTCACGTCGCCCTCGTTGAGTTTAGCGTTCATTTTCCCGTTTCCTCTCCTTTTTCGTTGACGTCGACAGTTTCGTCGCGCTGGTAGATCGGCAGCATTCGATACGGCACCGCGAAGGCAAGCACCGCCATGGACGTACAGTAGACCGGTCCGTTCTCGCCATTCCAGCAGCCATCGGGCTGTTGCTTTTTCATGTATGTCGCGTACATCCACGATTCAAACTCACGCCATTGCTCGCCACCAAGCTGAAAAAGCCCCTGGGCCGTGTAGTAGAGCCCGTAGTAGGGATTGCCGCCGCCCAAGAGCGAACGCTGATACGTCTTGCGGACGAACTGCGCGCCTTTGAGCGCATCGGGGTCGAGATGTCGCCCGCAAAGCTCAAGGCAAAGTATCGCCGCGCCAGTAAGCGTCTCTGCATGCTGCCCGTTATCGCCTTGATAGCCGAACGCGCCGTCGTTCGCGCGTTGAGCGCGCTTGATATACAGCACCGCCTTCTCTATCGCGTCGTCTGGAAGAACCGCGCCGTTGAGCCGCGCACTGCGAAGCGCCATCAGCGCCCATCCGCTGCAAGAAAGGTCGCTGTCGCCCGCATCCGGAGTGTAGCGCCAGCCGCCAAGATGGGATGGATGGCTCTTGCGCCTGTTCTGCGCGTCGAGAATCACCTTAACTGCGTGAGGCAATGTTTCGTCGATGCGCGCCTGCCGATCGCGGTCGACCATTCCGCTAACCTCGGACAGGAACAGCGTCGCAATCGAATGGGCGTACATGCGCCCGTTGCCCTTCTGTCCCATGTAGCCCTTGAAGGGCGCGTTCGGACGCATGTCCATACAGTCGAGGACATAGTCCACGCAACGGTCTATCGTCTCGCCATAGGGCTCGCTTCCCGGCAGATGGCCCTTTGACAGAAACGCCATGCCCGCAAGCGCCGGAATCGCGGCAGAATCGCCGTAATCCCCATGAAACGACCCGTCGGGACGCTGTTTTGAAACAAGGAACTGAAGCCCGCGCTCGATCGCCTTGTCGATTTCGTCGGCCTCGGGAGAAAAGGTCGACCCGCCGCCGACCATGCGCCAAAGACCGCTTTCACCAGAAACGACAACCGCGCCAATGTCGGCCGAAGACGGTGCTTCGCCGGACTTGATCACGGCTGCAGTCCCCGCGGCGATCGTTGCGAGCGAGAGCAGCATGACAAGACCGGCGATCCAACTGTGCCGGAAGAGCCAGGATTTTTGCGGACGCGTCGCACGAATGAGGCGCTCCGTGAAATCAGGCGAAAGCTCTGTGTCGTGGAGCATCGCATAAAGCGCATCTTTCGCGTAATGCAGGCGGCTGCGGACAGTCCCTTCGGGTAGGCCTGTTATCTTGGCAATTTCTGGCGTCGTGAGTTCCTCGAAGTAGCGGAGGACCACGACTTCCCGATAGCTCTCGGGCAATTTGTTTACCGCCGTGCGAACCGCATCGGCGCTTCCGCGGAAGGCAAACGCCTCGAAGGGGTTTCGCGCCGACTCGTCCTCAACCTCAGGCATGTCCTCCTGGGCGACGACCACTTCATTCCTTGCAGTCGGCTTGCGGACATCCATCCGATGCAAATTGAGGAGAATCGTATATATCCAGTAGTAGAACGAACCAGTAGGACGGAATTCGTCGATTCGGAAGATGGCGCGTTCAAAAGCGCGAAAGACAAGATCCTCGGCTTTATGGGGATCCCCGCAAAGAAGACGGGCGGCAGTTTCGAGGCGCGGACGATACTCCGCCACTAGGCGACGTGCGCCCATTTCGCGGTCAGCCCGAATTTCTTCGTAAATCTCCATCTCCTAAATGGTAAATGCACGAGAGAGAAATTATGTTCAAGAAAATTTAGGGAGAGACCCTAAAAATAAAAAAGCTGGCGACGTCCTACTCTCGCACGTCCGGGAGACGCACTACCCTCGGCGATGGAGCCCTTGACTTCCGTGTTCGGAATGGGAACGGGTATGACAGCTCCTCCATGGTCACCAGCAAAAAGAGGCAAGTTGGGAGTGAAAGAGAGTTGCGACCCACTACGAGACGCGAGTCGTCTCGAGGCGAAGTCATGAAAGAATAAGCTAAGCCGCACGTCATATTAGTGCCGATCGGCTCAACGGATCGCTCCGCTTCCACCTTCGGCCTATCGAGGTCGTGGTCTGCAACCTGACTTCAGAGACTTGCGTCTGGGAAAACTTGTCTCGGGGGAGGCTTGGCGCTTAGATGCTTTCAGCGCTTATCCGTTCCGAACGTGGCTACCCGGCCTGCCGCTGGCGCGACAGCCGGAACACCATTGGTTCGTGATTCCCGGTCCTCTCGTACTAGGGAATCTTCCCCTCAACTCTCCTGCGCCCACAGAGGATAAGGACCAAACTGTCTCACGACGTTTTGAACCCAGCTCGCGTTCCGCTTTAATTGGCGAACAGCCAAACCCTTGGGACCTTCTCCAGCCCCAGGATGCGAAGAGCC
>Ga0265300_10003522_pt1 | contig 12848 bp, 15 predicted proteins | sample AusTroGonzalo_MG_FD_193482 | JGI IMG/M metagenome (GOLD analysis project Ga0265300, IMG submission 193482) | Bovine rumen microbial communities from tropical cattle in Woodstock, Queensland, Australia - Gonzalo_03 | ecosystem: Host-associated > Mammals > Digestive system > Stomach > Rumen ... | reverse complement strand
CTTTCAAAGCGCCTTCCAACGTATCTTCCGTGGCGGTAAGCGCCCCTTCCCTCAGCCAGGGTTATACGGGCGTCAGTGTAGGTGAAGGCCTGTGCAACGGCGTATGGGCCATCGGCGGCATCTCCGGCGGCAGCTCGGTGAGCCTCACCACCTATTCCGGCGGTTCCGGCCCCGGCGGGCAGGGCGGTCCCGGCGGACCCGGCAACCGATGGTAGGGAAAATTTGCTTATCTTTGTGAAATATGCAAAGTGCCGGGCATATCTCCTTCACGGACGCCCTGGAGCAGCTGTCCCCCATCACGCTGGCCGAGATGTACGCCGTCAAGCTGATGAACCGGATAGACTCCAAGTACGTGACCAACGAAGCCACGCTGCTGCGCCTGCTGGATGCGGCCGCAGCAGCCGGCTACCGGGTCCTGGAGAGTGACGGAGGACGGATCAATCCCTACGATTCCATCTATTACGACACGGAGGGGCTCACCATGTTCTACTTGCATCACAACCGGCGGCTGGTCCGCCAGAAAGTGCGCACCCGCCGTTACGTGGCTTCCGGAGACACCTTCCTGGAAATCAAGCGTAAGAACAACCACGGGCGCACCAGCAAAAAGCGCATGGAGATTCCCTCCGACAAGATGATGGACTTCGGGTCGGTCCCGGAGGCCGGCGAGTACCTTTCCCGGCATTCCTGGTTCACGGTGCAGCAGCTGTCTCCATCGGCCGAAACCCTGTTCTCCCGCATCACGCTGGTGAATCCCCTGCTCACGGAACGACTCACCATCGATACCAGGCTGGTTTTCAAGAACTTCCGCACCGGCCACGACACCAACCTGCAGGATGCCGTCATCATCGAGCTCAAGCAGGACGGGCGCACCGGCAGCCAAATGAAGAACATCTTCCTGGACCTTCGCATCAAACCGCTCCGCGTGAGCAAATACTGTATGGCCATCACCCTCACCGACCCCGTGGCCAAGACCGGCCGCTTCAAGGTGAAGGTTCGGGCTATTGAAAAAATTATCGGCAATAAACTGGTAACGATATGATACTTGACAAAATCTTCCGCTTCGTGCAGGACGACCCCGCCGCCTTTGGCGACGTGGACATGAACGACGACCTGCTGCTGGACTTGCAGACCATCACCGACGCCATGATGACCACCGGCCAGAAAGTGGCCGAGCTGGGCATCCGCTTTGCGCTGAACCTGCTGGTCTGCTGGATCCTGGTACAGTTCTTCTATTATAAGAAGAGCAAGCGTCGGGACTACTATTTCACCTTCATGGTGTTCTCATCGGCCATGCTCACGCTGCTGTATATCATGGGCAACGTGGACGTGGGCGTGGGACTCACCCTGGGCCTGTTCGCCATCTTCGGCGTCATCCGCTACCGCACGGAGACGGTTCCCATCCGGGAGATGACATATCTGTTCGTAATCATCGCCCTGGCGGCTGTCAACGGCCTGGCGCCCCTCTACAATGTGGTGGGCCTCAACACCGACGCACCCCACTACGCCCTCAGTTGGGGCAATGTGGGCGTGATGGCCCTGGTGAACGCCCTGGTGGTGCTGTTGGTGTGGGTGCTGGAAAGCGACAGCCTGGTCAAACATACCACCACCAAGCTGGTGCTCTATGACAAGATCGACCTCATCGTCCCGGAGCGCCGGGAGGAACTGGTGGCCGACCTGGAAAAACGCATCGGCGTAAAGATCGAGAATCTGGAAATCGGCCATGTGGACTTCCTGAAGGACGCTGCCTTCATTAAGGTTTATTACAAACTGCCCAAGGGAGAAGGCAATTCCATCAACACGCTCACCCGGGCCAAAGACTACGTGGAATGATGAAACGGTTTTGCATCCTGCTTGCGCTGCTCATCCCCGTCGGCGCATGGGCCCAGAGCTCCACGGAGTTCGGGGTCCGGGCCTCCGTAGAAGCCAATGTCAAGATCAAGAAGGGGGTGCACTTCTATGCCGAGGAAGAAGTCCGTTTCACCACCACTTCACTGGATAACCTCCGCCATACGCTGGGTTTCACTTACAAGCCGTTCAAAGGACTCAAGATGGGCGTGGGCTATACGCTCATCAACAGCTACAAATCCAGCGAAGGTCTGTTCAAGAGCCCCCGGCACCGTTTCTTTGCCGATATTAGCGGTTCCCTCCAGGCCGGAGACTTCCAGTTTGCCATCAAGGAGCGCTTCCAGCTCACGCACCGCACCGGCAGCTTCAACGCGTACCAGTCCGTGCCCAACGCCGTGGCGCTGAAGAGCAAGTTCACTGTCAAGTACAAGGGCTTTTTCTCGCTGGAGCCATACGCCTCCTTCGAGATGCGCACGGTGTTCAACGAGCCCTGGGGCTCCGTCACTTCCACCACTCCCCAGTGGAACAGCAAGGGCACCAAACAGTATTACGATTACTCCTTCGAAGGTTACACCCATGTATATAATAACCGCTACAGGGGAGAAATCGGCTGCGACATCGCCTTTGACAAGTGGAACTCGCTGAAACCCTTCGTGCTGCTGGACTTCAACTCCGACTACGAGATTGATACCAACGCCGAGGGAACGCGCCTTTTTTCGGCCGCCTACGTGAACAGCATCCGGATTAGCCTGGGCGTAAGCTATGTCCACAACTTTTAGTGCTTACAGATTATTATAAATTTTTTGAAAATAATCTTTGATTACTCGAAAATAAGCCTTACATTTGCTCCAGACAAAGGAAAGTGTGTTCTTTTAAATCAATAGTACTATGAAAAAGGTATTTATGTCTGTAGCAGTGATCGCCATGATGGCAGCTGCCGTTGCCTGCGGAAGCAACAACAATTCCAAGAAGTCCGAGAATAAAGCCAAGGCCGCTACCGAAGAAGCCGCCCAGACCATCGAGGGTGCCGTAGAGAAGGCCGCCAACGAGGTTAAGGACGCCGCCAAGGATGCCGCCATCGACAAGATCAATGAGGCCGCCGACGCCGCCAAGGACGCCATCAAGAACAAATAAAAACTTAACAAATGAAAGGAAATCCCGGAGACCTGGTCTTCGGGATTTTTTGTTTCCGGGCGGTGCAGGACTTGTTTTTCTCTTAGTTTGCATGTAAATTTGTCATAGTAAGAAAACGCTATGGCTACTGCAAAGACAAAGTCCGTGTGGTTCTGCAGCCACTGCGGCAATGAATATTCCAAGTGGATGGGACGCTGCCCCGCATGCGGAGAGTGGAATTCCATGGTGGAAAAGGAAGTGGTGACCGGGAAGAAAGCCGGTGCAGTGATGTCTGTGCCCGGTGCATCCCGCAAGCCCATGCCGCTGAAGGAGGTGTCCACCACGCAGGAGGACCGCGTTTCCCTGGGCAGTGCCGAGGTAGACCGCCTGCTGGGCGGGGGTATCGTGAAGGGATCCCTGGTGCTGATGGGCGGTGAGCCCGGTATCGGCAAAAGTACGCTTTCCCTGCAGTTGCCGCTACATCGGCCGGAACTCAAAACGCTTTACGTCACCGGCGAAGAATCCGTCAAACAGGTAAAGATGCGGGCCGACCGCCTGGGAGGATCGGCCGATAACTGCCTCATCTTCAGCGAAACCGACATGAGCGCCATCCTGGCCGAAGCCGAGGAAGCGGCTCCGGACCTGATGATTGTGGACTCTGTGCAGACCATGTACTGCCAGAGCGTGGATTCCACCGCCGGCAGCGTAAGCCAGATCAAGGAAGTGGCCGCCCAGTTGCTGCGCTTTGCCAAATCCAGCGGCATTCCCATTATATTGATAGGTCATATCACCAAGGAAGGTACCATCGCCGGCCCCAAGATTCTGGAGCACATCGTGGACGTGGTGCTGCAGTTCGAGGGAGAGAACCGCGGGGCCTACAGGGTGCTGCGTTCCATCAAGAACCGTTTCGGTTCCACCAGCGAGCTGGCTGTCTTCGAAATGACCGGCACCGGCCTCCGGGAAGTGGCCAATCCTTCCGAAATGCTCATCCCCATGCACGAGGAAGGCCTTTCCGGCACGGCCATATCGGCCATGCTGGATGGTAACCGGCCGTTCCTCTTCGAGGTGCAGGCGCTGGTTTCATCGGCCGTGTACGGCACCGCCCAGCGCAGCGCTACGGGCTTCGATGTACGCCGCCTGAATATGCTGCTGGCTGTACTGGAGCGCCGTGCCGGCTTCAAGCTGGGCCAAAAGGACGTATTCCTGAACATGGCCGGCGGCTTACGCATCACAGATCCCGCCTGTGACCTGGCGGTAATTGTGGCCGTTCTTTCCTCCAACTTCGACATGCCTATACCCTCGGACGTCTGTTTTGCCGGAGAAGTGGGCCTGTCCGGAGAAATCCGCCCCGTCTCCCAGGCGGCCCGCCGTGCCGTGGAAGCCGCTCGCGTGGGCTTCAAGCGGATTTTTGTGAGCTCCTACACCCATTTCGACCAGAAGCCGCAGGGCATCGAAGTGGTGAAAGTGGCCGATATCCCGGCCCTGGTAAGGGCGCTCTTCAAATAGTAATTTAATAGACCCTCACCCCGGAGAGAATGGGGTTGGCCTTTGCGTCCGTCACGGTGATGCGGATGCGGCAGGCAGCGGTTTCCGGGACACGGAGGATGCGTTTGTAGCCCACGGTGGTGCCCTGAACGATTTCGTGCCATCCGCCGCCTGTATCGGCTTCTATCTTGAAGGAACGGATGCGCTGACCCAGGCGGATGTCTTCCTGCAGCACCACCAGATTAAATGAGTGCGGCTCTTTTACCTTGACGGTCCATGTATTCTGCCGATGGGAGATGCGGCCGGCCAGGTTGTGGGTGAAAATGCTGTCCCGGCGGGCGCGGAATTCCATCAGGCGGAGGGAATCGGCCGCGGGAATCTTTCCGCGGGTATCGGCCGGAACGTTCAGCAGGAGGACGGCATTGCGGCCGACGCTGGCGAAATAGATGTCCATGAGCTCCTCCACGCTCTTGAGTTGGTCGTCTTCGCTGCTGCGCCAGAACCAGCCCGGGCGGATGGAGACATCGGCCTCGGCAGGAATCCACGCCGCGCCGTCCTCATCGCCTTCCGTGAGGGATTTCGTGGGAGGGGCGCCGATGCCCGGCGTGAAGCCATCGGCATTCAGGGTGCTCCAGTTGGTCTCTCCGGCGCGGCCGTTCTCGTTACCCACCCATCGGCAGCCCGGACCCACGTCGCTGAACTGGATGGCGTCCGGCTGAAGGGATGCCACCGTGCTGTGAAAGAGGGGCCAGTCGTATTCCTGCCGCTTGCCGGTGGGGCCTTCTCCGCAGGCGCCGTCGAACCAATGTTCGAAGATGGGACCGTAGGTGCCGTCGTGGACGCTCCGGAGGGTTTCCACGTACTTCTGATTGTATTCAGGAGTGCCGTAAGTGGGGTCGTTGCGGTCCCAGGGAGAGATATACACGCCAAACTTGAGACCCTCTTCCCGACAGGCTTCCGAGAGTTCCTTGAGCACATCCACGTCCTTTACGCAATGCCGGCTGGCGGGATTGGGCCAGAGGCAGAAGCCGTCGTGGTGCTTGGCGGTAATGATGATGCCTTTCATGCCGGCCGCCTTGGCCGTACGCGCCCACTGCCGGCAGTCCAGTTCCGTGGGCCGGAAGAGGTCCTCGGGCTCCAGGCCGGTTCCCCACTCCAACCCGCTGAATGTATTGGGGCCGAAGTGCACGAACATGTTCATCTCCATCTCCTGCCACTCCAGCTGCGCCGGCGTAGGCGCCGGACCATAAGGCTCCGGCTGCCGGGAGCAAGCGAGAACGATGGTCAAGCAAGTTGCAAATAGTATTCTGGCGTTCATCTGTGTCACAAAGATAACATCCCCGTGCAAGAAATCATAGATTTTTTTGTATCTTTGCACCGATTTAATTCTTTAGGACATGAACTTAAGAGACATCAAGAAAGACATCCAGTATGTGATCGGCGCATTCATCGACGACTGCACCCTTTTCCTGAACATGAACCCCGACAGCAAGAACGCTGACGATATCACGGGCCTCATCGATAAAGCCGTAGACCTGTACAATGACCTGCGGGACAAAGTGGTCAAGAGCGCCGGAGCAGAGAAACCCAAGGTGAACTTCGATTCCATCCGCAAGGAACTGCTGGAAAAGACGGACGCCCTGTACGACGAACTTGCCGCCTCCGTGAAGAAGGGTTTGGGCAAATAGTCGTGTTGCACAAATAGCTCACAACCAATAACTTACAAAATTCCTCCTAGGTAAATTTACCCAGGAGGAATTTCTTAATATATTGATTTGCAAACAGTTACATCTCACGCCTCTCGGACAATCAAGGCGGTAGCCCACACCTCGCAGCCTTCACATCGGCCCACGAAGCCCAGGCGTTCGGTGGTAGTGGCCTTCACGGACACGCGGTCTTCCGTTATCCCCAGGATAGGAGCCAGCGTAGCACGCATAGCGGCGATGTGCGGCGCCAGTTTGGGCTTTTGCAGGGCGATGGTGATGTCCACGTTGCCCACTTGATAGCCCTGCTGCCGGACCAGGTCCACCACCTTGGCCAAAAGCAATTTGGAGTCCACGCCCTTCCACTCATCGGAAGTGTCCGGGAACAAGTGGCCGATGTCCCCCAGCGCCAGGCAGCCCAGCAGGGCGTCGCACAGGGCATGGATGGCCACATCTCCGTCTGAGTGGGCCACAAAGCCCGTTTCTGATAGAATTTGAACGCCGCCCAGCCACATGGGCAAGCCGGGAGCGATGGCGTGTACGTCGTATCCGTTACCGATTCTGATATCCATAGCTTACTTCCTTATAATCTCTATCTCCCCCTTGAGTCCCACTTTCAGGATCTGGGAGGCCTTGCCGGTGGAGGCGGTGTCCACGGACGGGGGAACTACGAAGTCCACGGCGTCCCTGATGACCTGCGGGATGTCGGAAAAGCGCTGGGGCGTGGGTTCGCCGGAGATGTTGGCCGATGTGCTCACGATGGGACGGCCCAGCTTGAAAACCAGTTGCTTGCACCACAGATGCCCGGTGGGGCCCGGGCATGACGGATCCAGCGGGATGCGGATTCCCACGGAGCCGTCGGCCGCCACGGTATTGTGCGCCAGGTGCCAGCGGTCTCCATCGGCCCCTGGTTCACCGGCCACGGCACCGGGGTAGATGATGGTCATGGGAGCGTCGTTCACTTCTACCAGGTCGATGGCGATGGAAGGCACTTCCTTAATGTATTTGGCCACCATGTCCAGGTCGCTGGCCAGGATCACCAGCGACTTGCTGTCGGAGCGCTGTTTGATTTCGAAGATCTTGGCCACGGCCGCAGGGTTGGTGGCATCACAGCCCAAGCCCCACACGGTGTCCGTGGGGTACAGGATGGTGCCGCCTTCACGCAGGACCCGCAGGGCTTCACTGAGAATCTCTTCCGGTTTCATAGTAAGTGGCAATGATGGGATAATGGTCTGAGTATTTTACCTTTTCCACCTGGTAGGAAACGGCTTCCAGTTCCTGCGGATACAGGATGTAGTCTATGCGCAGCATGGGCCACAGCACGCTGTAGGTGGAGCCGAAGCCTTTGCCGGCCCGCACGAAAGAATCCTTGCGGCCGCGCAGCAGGCGGAAGTAGGTATAGGAAAGGGGTGTGTCGTTGAAATCTCCCAGCACCAGGGAGCGCACAGGAGCGTTTTCCACGTCTTTCAGGACGGCCGATACCTGTTTGGGACGTTCTCCGATGGACCGGCGCATCTTCTGCTCGGTCTCTTCCACGGCCTCCACGGCGCCGTCCTTTTTGATAAGGCCGGGAATGGAGATATTATAGCTCTCGAAGTGGCAGTTATACAGGCGTACGGTGGCGCTGTCCAGCCTTACGTCGGTCCAGAGGGCCATGTTGGTGGAATGGTCGAAGTTGATTTTTCCTCGGCCCGTGACGCGCTTCCGGCTCAAAGTGAGATTGCCGAAATGGCCGCTCTGGCCGTTGCGCACGTAAAACTCGGCCTTATAGCCCGGAAAATGCTGGGTAAGCCAATAGTCCAGCGGACGCCCGGAGGGCAGGAAAAACTCCTGCAGGCAGATGATATCGGCATCCTGCCTCATCAGGTAGCGGCTCACGGAATCGGCCAGGGCCAGACGGTCCATCCCCTTGGGTCCGTGGGCGAAGAGGCCCACGTTGTAGGAAACCACCTTGAGCGTGGCTTCTTTCTCGGCTTCTCGCTGGTAGAAGCGGTAATATCGGCCCGCAAAGAAGAGGGACGGCAACAGCACCAGGGTGAGCAGCCCGCGCATGCTGGAACGGCGGAAGAGGGACCACACCCACAGCACCAGGGTAATCAGCAGCACCACCGGGTACAACAGGCCAAAAAGGGTGAAGAACCACGCCTTGGCGGGGTCGATGACCACAGACAGATAGGCCAGCACCAGCAGCCCGGCGGACACCAGGGAGATAGTGCCGAAGGAAAGGCGTGAAAGCCAGTGTCTTTTCCGGGGTTCAGCCATTAATTGTAGAGTTTATGCGTTTTGCGCCAGTAGCGGATGAGCAGCCAGCCGAAGAGTGCGCCGCCCAGATGGGCGAAATGGGCGATACCCATGGCTGTACCGGTGATGCCGGTGACCAGTTCAATGCCGATAAAAATAATCACCCACCATTTGGCGTCCAGCGTAATGGGCGGGAAGATGAGGGTGAGACGGGCTTCAGGATAAAGCATGGCAAAGGCCACCAGCACGCCGTACACGGCACCGGAAGCGCCCAGCACACCGGGGATGCTGTTATAAATATACTGAGGGTCCACCTCGGGATACTTCTTGATGAGTTCCTGCACCTGTAAGAATTCCACGCCCGTGTGCAGCAACACGGCGCCAAAACCCGTGATCAGGTAGAACCAGATGAACTTTTTGGTACCCAGAACGCGCTCCACCACCATGCCGAACATCACCAGCGTATACATGTTGAAGAAGATGTGGAAGAAGCCGTCGTGCATGAACATGTGCGTGAGGGGCTGCCACCAGCGGAACTCCGTGCTCAGCGGGAACGCCATGGCGAAGGTATCCTTCATGAACGCGGGATTGATGAGCGTAGCCACGAACATGATGAGGTTCACGTACAGCAGGTTCCGGGTTACTACCGGGATATTTTGGAGCGGGTTGTTGGTCATGGTTTAAAACAGTTTATCCAGGTCGTCAGCCGGCACGATGGAGAGGATCCGCTTGCCGGCGGCGGTAAATTCGGGGTTTTCGCTTTGCAGCAGGCTGTCTACCAGGCGCTGGGCCTCCTGCGGGGATGTAAGGCGCGTGGCGCCGGAAGCGCCCAGGACGGCGAATTTCTGGGCAAGGGCCTGCTCCATCACGCCGGGCAGCGCGGCGCCCTGGTCCTCGTTCAGGATAAGGAGGAGGTCATTTACCAGGGTTTCGGCCTTGCCGGGTTCGGCCGAATATCCCTCCGGCACGCCGTTCACCACCACGGTGTCGGTGCCGAAAGGAGTAATGTCAAAGCCCAGTTTTTTCAGCAGTTCCGCGTGCTCGTCAATGGTGAGGCGTCCCTCCACGCCCACCGTTACCTGCACGGGGAAGAGGGCGGTCTGGGTGACGTGTGCATCGGCCGTAAAAGCCTTGAGGAAACGGTCGTAAAACAGGCGCTCGCGGGCCCGGCGAATGTGCACCACCATGAGGCCGGAAGCGCTCTGCGTGAGGATGTACCGGCCCTGGACAATGAGGATTTGGGCCGATGGAAGGGTGCGATCTTCGAACAGGGCGCCATAATTCTGGCTCTTCTCGATGTGCTGGGAATAACCGCCGAAAGATCCCTCGCTGGCGCTCGGGATGACGCCATCTGTCATTCTGAGCGGACGCGAAGAATCTTCGTCGTCAAACGGATTATAGAACGGGTCCACCCCTGCGGTGGGAATGCTGGAGGGGGTGTATTCCTGGAAGCGCGTGCCCATGACGGGGACATCGGCCGCCACGGGATTGTCGAAGTCGATGGCTCCGGCCACGCTGCTCCGGCCCATGGCTTCCTTCACGGCAGCGAATACGGTCTGGAACAGGAGTTGGTCGTCCTCGAACTTGATTTCGGCCTTGGTGGGATGGATGTTCACGTCCACGGTGGCAGGGTCTACTTCCAGATAGATGAAGTAGGAGGGGGTGCTGCCTTCCGGGACCAGGTTTTCATAGGCCTTCATCACGGCCTTGTGCAGATAGGGGCTGCGGAAGTAGCGGCCGTTCACAAAGAAGAACTGGTTGCCCAGAGTCTTGCGGGCACTCTCCGGCTTGCCCACGTAGCCGCGGAGGGAAGCGATGACGGTATCGGCCTCAATGTCCACGATATCCCCCACCACGGCGGGCCCCAGGAGGTCCTGGATGCGGAACTTGAAGCTTTGGGCGGGCTTCACCACGTGGATGTCCCGGCCGTTGTGGGTAAGGGTGAAGCCGATGTCCGGGCGCGTGAGGGCCACGCGCTGGAATTCCTCCACCACATGCCTCAGCTCCACGTTATCGCTCTTGAGGAACTTGCGGCGGGCGGGGATGTTATAGAAGAGGTTACGCACGGCAATGTTGGTGCCCACGGGGCAGGACACCTCACGGGTGCCCTTGTGCTCGCTGGCGGCCATAATTACCTCCACGCCGGCCTCTTCGCTGGCGATGCGGGTTCTCAGGGTGACCTCGGCCACGGCGGCAATGGAAGCCAGGGCTTCTCCGCGGAAGCCAAAAGTGAGGATGTGGTGCAGGTCTTCGGCCGATGCCAGCTTGGAAGTGGCGTGACGCTCGAAGCACAGCACGGCGTCGTCGGGTGTCATCCCGGTGCCGTTGTCAATGACCTGGATGAGGGTGCGGCCGGCATCCTGCACGACCACCTTGATGTCCGTGGCGCCGGCGTCCACGGCATTCTCCATCAGCTCTTTCACCACGGAAGCGGGGCGCTGGACCACCTCTCCCGCGGCAATCATGTCTGCAATATTCTTTGGTAATATCCTTAACTCCATATTCAACGTTACAGGAAGAATACCCTCTGAAACCCTTCGGTCGCTTCGCTCCCTCGTCCCTCCCACGCCTTCGGCGCGGGCCCCTCCCATTCATGTGGCCATGGGCGGCCACAGGTTTCAGAGGGTATTCTTCCTTCCACTTTTTTTACAATAGTTCAAAGAATTTGGCCATGAAGATGAGCACCGCCACGATGAGTATCAGCGTAACGATGGTGATGATGGTATGGGCCGTGTTCATGGAAGTACGGGTTTTCTGGTAGTTGCCGTTACGGAAAGCGCCCCGCAGGCTGCTGCCGGGCACGTACTCTCCGTTTTCGCGGGCTTTTTCGTTGGTGCCGTCCACGTCTCCGAACATCTGGCGCCGCTTTTCCTCTTCGGGGTCGTAGTAGCGGGGCTTATAGTTGAACACGCGATGCGGCTGGTTGCCGAAAAAACCGAAATTGAACAGACTGGCCATGGTACTTTCTTCTTGAACTACAAAAGTACCATTTTTTTGACTTCTTTGCAAAAAGACAGGAAAACACTAACTTTGTAGGGATGGAACTGTTTTATGCACACGAGGTAAGCGGCAGTAACTGCCGTCTGGACGCCGAGGAGAGCGGCCACTGTGTGCGTGTGCTGCGTCACCGTGCCGGGGACTCCATCGACGTGATTGACGGAGATGGTACGATGTACCATTGCCGCCTCACGGATGACAATCCCAAAGGGGCCGAGGCACAGGTTCTGGAAACGGTTCCCAACTGGAACGCCCATCCCTACCACCTCACCATCGGCTGCTGTCCCACCAAGAACAACGACCGTTTCGAGTGGTTCGTGGAAAAGGCCACGGAACTGGGAGTGGACCGCATTGTGCCGCTCATCGGAGAGCGCTCCGAGCGCAAGGTGTACAAGACCGACCGCGCCGCCCGCATCGCCCTGTCGGCCACCAAGCAGTCCCTCAAGGCCCGCATTCCGGAAGTGGCAGAGCCCGTGAGCGTGAGATCCTTCGTCGCCGACGCTCCTCAGGATGACAACAGTCTTAAGCTCATCGCTTACTGTTTCGAGGGAGAAACGCTCCGCACCAGCATCAAGCAGGCGCTGGCGTCGTTCGGGGGGACGGAGATCACGGTCCTCATCGGCCCGGAGGGGGATTTTTCGCCGGAGGAGGCGCAGCTGGCCATCGGCCACGGATACATTCCCATCCATCTGGGGAATTCGCGCCTGCGCACGGAGACGGCTGCCGTTACGGCCGTAGAAGCTGTATATTTACATTTTATGCAATAGCCCTATGAATAGGAACATTCCCGCCCTGTTTTTTGTCATCGCCGCCCTCATCAACTGGGCCGGCCGTTATTGGGGAATCGACGAGATGGCTGCGGCCGTCAAGCCCGCCCTGATGCCGCTGCTGGCGGCCAGCGTACTGTCCTACGCCACCAACCGCCGGCTGGACCGCAAGAAACTTACCCTGCTGGTCAGCGCCCTCATCTTCGGCGCCGTGGGAGACATCTGCCTGCTCTTTGACGCCTTCCCGCTGTTCGCCGGCGGTATCGGCGCTTTCCTCATCGGCCACCTCTGCTACATCAGCATTTTCGGCCGCGAGTCCTGGAAAGGCATGGACTGGAAAGGCTGGGTGCTGGGACTCATCCTTATGTCGGGCCTGGTCTTCGGCCTTATCAAGCTCCTCCACATCGTCGGCACCCTGCTGCCGCCGATGGCTGTGTACGGTTCCGTACTTATGCTCCTGATGTTCAGCACCTTCTGCGGTCTGCTGCGGCTTCGTGACAAAGGTACATGGCTCCTGCTCTTCCTGGGCTCGGTGCTCTTCACCTTCTCCGACTGCATGATTGCCGCCGGTACCTTCCAGGTACTCCAGTTCCCCCTGCAGGAGTTCGTGATCATGACCACCTACGTGGTAGCCCAGTCGCTGTTGGCCATCGGCACCGTCCGCCTGGCACAGACGAACTAAGGCCTGTGAATCTTG
>Ga0265300_10003520_pt1 | contig 12851 bp, 10 predicted proteins | sample AusTroGonzalo_MG_FD_193482 | JGI IMG/M metagenome (GOLD analysis project Ga0265300, IMG submission 193482) | Bovine rumen microbial communities from tropical cattle in Woodstock, Queensland, Australia - Gonzalo_03 | ecosystem: Host-associated > Mammals > Digestive system > Stomach > Rumen ... | reverse complement strand
TGCACGGTGTTTGAATACGATTTGCCATCGAGGTTGGTGATGCGGATCAGCGAGGGATTGCTGTCGTAGTCAATGACGGCCTGCTGACTGAAATGCGTGTGATAATACTCCGCATTCAACTTGAGTGTTTTGTCGAACAGGGGTATGTAAAATGAGCTGCTGATGCCGTAGTTCCAGGCACGCTCCTGTTCCAGATCGTCGATCACCAACTGACGTCCGCTGGCCAGCAGATTGTTGTTCTCTGCCAACGCATGCACAGTACGATAGCCCTTACCTGCCGAGAGTCGTAGGCTGACAATCTCGTTGGGTGTCAATTTCAGATGGAAACGCGGCGTAACGAAGGTGCCAAAGCGACTACTGTGGTCAGCACGGATACCTGCCATCGCTACAATCTTATCGTTAAGATTATAAGTATACTGGGCATAGATGCCTGGCGTGGTTTCTTTATCATCGCGCGTCAGATAGTCATAATTCAGCGAGAGACCTGTTGAGAGGTTATGCTGCTCGTTGAAGTTCGTCTCGAAGAGCAACTGGGCGTAGGCGTTTTTCTGGTTTACGCTATAATGCTTATCACCGTAGTTGGCATCCAACAGGTGCATCGAGGCATTACCCATCACAGCGATGTTAGTGCCATGCTCAGGGTCGAGGATGAAAGCATGCTTCATATAACCCTCGTAGCGTTCGGTCTCGACACCGATTTTATAGAGGTGATGGACGTCGGGGGCCGTGTGGTGCGTCTGACCGCCTTCGCGCTTTTCTTTCACGATGCCGAAACCACCGTGGAACATATAGTGCGTGCCCTTCCACTTCCAACGGTTCTGTAGGTTCCACTGACGCACGTTGGGCTGGTCCAGGAATCCGTCTTTGTTCACGTCGTGGTGGCCGAAGTCGTCCTGATAATGCGCCAATATCTCAGTACTCAGTTTATCGTCGAGATGAACGTTGGCATCGGCATTGGCCTCCAAACGACCCAAGGTACCCCCATAGAGGTTCACCGTCACACCCTCATCGTTATCGGGCTTCAAGTACTCCACGTCAATTTGTCCCGTGATACTCTCATAACCGTTGCGCACCGACGAGGCACCTTTCGACACCTGGATGCTGTTCATCCAAGGGCCTGGCACATAGTCGAGCGAGTAAGGCGCTGACGCCCCACGGAAGTTAGGCAGATTCTCGGTGAGCATCTGCACATAGGTGCCACTCAGTCCCAAGAGTTTAATCTGCTTGGCACCTGTGGCAGCATCGCTATAGTTCACGTCGACGGAGGGATTCGTTGTAAAGCTCTCGCCAAGATTACAGCAGGCAGCCTTAAACAGTTCCTCACGATTGATGAGCACGCCATTGACAGCGCCGCCCATACGACGGGTGCCAGAGCGACGCGAGGTAATGGTCACATTCTGCAAGTCGACGGCTTTATCTGCCACCGTGTCGGCCTGCAATGAGTCGATATCCTGTCCGAAAACCGACAGGCTTAGCATCATGATGATGCTGGTCATTATAAATCTCATAGTGTCATTTCTTTGATGTTAATATGGTATAATCAATTGTCTGGACACAGCAAAAGCCATCCCCAGAAAACAGAATCATACTAACATCAAATCAGCAGCACTTGTATAAAGTTCAGATAATCGCGAGGCGGACTCTTCCAGACCTCTGGCGCATACTGAACCTCGGCCTTGTTCTCTGTAGTTACCAACCATTCTGCAACAAGGCTTGGCAGGACGGCTAACAGGGGTTGGAAAACGTGGAAGTCATAATTGACAGTCTGCGCCATGTTTGTCGGCGACAGTTCCACATGCTCCACAGTCATACATGGCGCATTCATGCTACAATTCATGTCGCCCATTGCGCCGCTATCGAATACGGTCATCACCTTAAGGGTTCCCGTATGAGCACAACGTGTAATGGTAACACCACTTCCGATGAACAGAATCGTCATCGAAAGCAGCAACGACAGCATGATGTGACAGCATTTCTTCATTCCGACTGCAAAGATAGGAACTTTTTTCCTATCTTGTTGCATTTCGGGTCATTACTTAATTTTGTTTAACAGAAAGCCTGCGATCCACGATGGCTGCGACACAAGAATCAGACCAGACATTTTCGGCTGTTTCCACCATGTCGATGATGGTGTAAATGGGTAGGATGATGCCTAAGACGGCAACGGGAGCACCGATGCCCGACATCAGCGAGAGGGTCAGGAAATAACAACCCATAGGAACGCCCGCATTGCCAACAGCGGAAACGACGGAGATGAGGATCCACAAGAGGATGGTGGTCCAGGTAAGTGGTGTGCCGCCCTGTTGCATGACAAAGAGTGAGGTGACAAGGATAAAGGCGGCACAACCATTCATATTAATCGTGGTACAGATAGGCAGCACGAAGCGAGCAACATTCTTACGGATGCCCAGACGGTTCTCTGCTGTATCAATCGTGACAGGCAAGGTGGCGGCACTGCTCTTGGTGAAAAGTGCCATCAGCACAGCGGGCATCATACGACCCAACACATGGATAGGATTCAGACCCCGCGCCAAGAGGAACAACGGTAGCACGATGAAGAACTGGATGACATTGCCACCTAAGACAACGAGCACATATTTTCCGATGCTGTCAGCCACCACACCAGCGGTAACCTGAGCAGACAATTGGGCTGAGAAAGCGACTATGCCAAGGGGCAGCGTCCAGATCAATCCGCGAATGAGTAAAAAAAGCAGTTCCTGAAGTCCAAGCAACCCCTTCACCACGACAGCCTTGTTTTCTGACTCTGGCAACTTCGATAATCCAAAGCCAATGGCAAAAGCCAGCAACAGCAGCGAAAGGACATTTCCTTCAAGGAAAGGTTTGATGATATTATTGGGAATGACGCTGAGAATATGCTCAGAGTATGAGAGGTGAGAGGTAAGAGGTGAGAGGTGAGAGATATCACCAGCAATGGAATCTATGGGCAGGTTGCCTGGGGCGATGAGCACGTAAAGAATTGCGCCCACAGCAGCTGCAGCAAAGGTGGTGAGCAGGGTATAGATCAGCGTGCGACCAAAGATCTTGCCTGAGCCCTTGGAACCGAACGTGGCAAAGGTCGTAATCACTGCCAACACAATCGTAGGCACAGCTAACAACTGGAACAGCCTTGTATAGACCGTCGCCACGAAATTCATCACCTCGTTGAGCCAACTAATGCCTAATAATCCCAATATCGCACCCACCACGAGTGCGCCTATCCATAATAGAGTTTTCTTCATCGCTGCAAAATTACATAATAAATTTGAAAATCGGGGGCAAAGTCATCATAAACTTTGCCACCCGACCAAGGATATAGAGTACAAAGCTATTTTTTATGGGTCTGACGCCAAGTATGAGCGTAGTCTATCACGGCACGCAGTTTCTCCCAATCGGTTGTTCCTGGTACGGTGCAGTCTGCGCCAAGGATAAAATTAGGTGAGGCATTCTCCAAAACCTTGTCTACCTCGGCCTTAGCCTCCTCGATTGTACCGTTGGCTATCACACCCAGACGCTCCAATCCACCAAAGATGGGACGACCAAAACGTTGCTGGGCCTCTTTGAGGTTAAGGGTAGAACCATCGGAGAACTTCAGAGGTACATTGATGATACTTGCGGGATAATCTGCAAACTCATATAGCGCTTCAGCATTCTTAAACGGTGTGCCAAAGTCGCAGATGTGCAAAATGTTGATAAGACCAATCTCTGCAGCCACCTCAGACACATGCTTGTCCCACTGGCGCACCTGCTCCTTCCAGATCTTCGGAGAGAGTGAATTACCATCACCACCCTGACTGGACACATAGAAACCGTCAGCACCATGCTTGCGGGCTGAGCGCAGGTAGTTCTCGATGCTCAGTGAGAGGTTCTTGATGGCCTGTCCGAAAGCCTTGGGGTCTTCCTCGATGAGTTTCTTGAGGTTACGCCGCTGTTCACGACCCAAGGTCTGACCAGCCAAAGCCAACGGTGAATAGACAGTGGGCAGGATAAAGGCCTCGCCTCCGAACTCGCGAGCCAGATCTTCGATGACCGCTACCTGAGGTGCAAAGAACTCCTCGCTATACACAGGCACTTTCGCCCAATCCTTACCAGACTGAATATCAACTGTGGGAACAGAAATCTCATAGAACACCTTTACAAAGTCCATATTGGTAGCACGGTAAAAGTCCTTGTGATCCTGAACAGCCTTGCGACCGAGTTTGTTCTCGAAATGGAGGAAGAAAGCTGCTGGTACATAATCGTTTGGGCGACTCTGATCGAGCACCTGCAGAATGCGTTCACGACTATTCACCTTTGATGTTTGTGACTGGGCATTGACTGCCTGACTTGAAATTGTGGCCAATGCAATAATGGCCAATGCTGATTTTACTAATTGTTTCATACTGTTCTTATTTTTTTATTATTTGCTTGTTAACTTTTTATCTTTACTCAAAACTACTGTCATAAGGACCGTCGCCTGTCTCACCACTATAGCCCCAATTTTGTTCAAGCTTCGGATTCAGGATAATCTGATCCTGCGGTAGTGGCAACAGATAATTGCGTTTGGAGACATTCTGCAGTTTCAGGTTTTCTGAAGCTGGCGTATGCTCCTTGACATACTTCACAAGGATATGCCAACGGATGAGGTCAAACCAACGCTGTCCCTCGAGAATGAATTCCAAACGGCGCTCTTCTCTCAACTTCTCACGAAACTCTTCCTGAGACAGCCCGCTCAATTCAAGTGCAGAACCATCAGAGGGTGACTGCTGGATGTTGAGATACGGACTCCAGTAGGCACGACGGCGCACCTGATTGATGGCATCATAGGCAGCTGCTGTAGGACCATTGAGTTCATTTTCGGCCTCAGCCTTAATGAGCAGGACCTCAGCATAACGGATGATGACAGTGTTGGTAGAGTGGCCTGCAGCATTGCCTGAAGAAGCAGGATTGGCAAAGTTCAGTGAGTCGATATATTTACGGAAGCGAGGCACGGTAAAGACAAAGTCAGTACCTGTATTCGGATTATAGATGCGCTTGGCCCATGAGCCGTCACGACGCTGATCCTTGGCATCGCTCTCCTCGTAATAACGATCACTGGTGGCCAATAGTACTGGTTCGGCATCGCTCCAATTGGTGGCGAAGGTGCAGTGGGCAGTAATGTTGCCATTCACCGTACGGTCGTGTTCGATAGAGAAAATATGTTCAGGACCGTTTTTCTTATCTACCGACCAATTGTCGATGAATTTGTCAATCAAATGATACTTGCCAGAATCGATGACGCGCTGTGCATAGCTGATGGCCTTCTGATAATAATCGCGCTGATTGGTCTTGCCCTTCTCACTGCTGGTCTGGGCCCATACGAGATAGACTTTTGACAAAAGGGCTGTAGCAGCCAGTGATGACGGTCGGGTGTCACGTGTAGCAACAGGCAGACTCTCGGCAGCAGTGAAATCAGCCACGATCTGTTCATACACCTCGTCGACACTATTACGAGCAGCCCCCTCGCCCTCACCATCATGGAGCACGATGGGCACCCCACCAAAGTAACGAACCAGGTTGAAGTACATCAAGGCGCGCAGGAATCGGGCCTCATTAATGTAGTTCTGACGGGTCTGCTCGTCGAGCCATCCTGCATCGGTCACCTTATCAATCACCACATTGGCACGGTTGATGGCGGTATAATGCTCTTCCCAGGCATAACCTACGAAGAGGTTTGTGGGTTGCACGGCAAAGTTCGACAACTCACGAATATGGGCGGAATTGGTCTGAGCACCAGCCTTCACATAGTCCGTCTGTAGGTCGTTGATGTAAATGCTCTGGTTATTGAACATGCCATAGAAGCCGTCTACTGTAAATTCCTGGTAGATGCCGTTAATGGCTGTCTCGATATCTTCTTTACTCTGATAGAAATTGTCTCTGTCGATGGAACTCAATGAGGTCTGGTCCAAGTCGGCGCAACCTATTAAGAGGTAAGAGGTGAGAGGTAAGAGGTAAGAAGATACTCTTGCCACAATCTTATTATATTTCTTGAAAATCATAACTCTAAATATTTTATTCTTAATTACAACGTGATATTAAATCCTACGAGTACGGTCCTTGCGGTGGGATAAGTACCATTGTCGATTCCCTGATAGAGGGCACTGGTCTCGTCACTTCCACTGCGGTTGGCTTCAGGGTCGTAGCCACTGTAAGGGGTGAAGGTGAAGAAGTTCTGCAAAGAGACATACAGTCTCAAACGGGCATCCTTCGTGAGTTTGGGAACTGGTAAAGTATAACCCAATTGGATGTTGCGGATCTTCAGATAGCTAGCATCCTCTACAAAACGGTCGTCAGTATAGATCGACGTGGCGTTGCTGGCCTTCTGGATGGTAGTGCTTGGATTGGTGGGAGTCCAACGGTCGGCCACCTCTGCCAACGGATTGTAATAGTAACCATTACCTCGATCCAATCGACAAGCCAACTCGTTGAAGAGCTTATTCCCATAGCTACCGCTGCCACTCACGAAGATATCCCAGTTCTTATAGCTTAACTTGGTGTTGAAGCCGTAGGTGAATTTGGGCTGGATATTGCCCAGCACCACACGGTCCTGCTCGTTTACCACATTGTCGCCATTGATATCTTCAAACTTCGGGTTACCTGGTTCTACAGGTGAGATGGTCTGTGAGGGCAGGCAGCACCACTCCTCATCATTCTGGATAATGCCCTTGAACTTGTAACCATAGAAACTGCCAAGAGGTTCGCCCACCTTGACAATCAGTGGATTGGTATAGCCGTGCGAGGGGATGAAGTATTCAGCATCACCCAGACTGGTCACTTCATTTTTGTTGTGGGCAATATTGGCATTCACATTCCATTTCAGATCTTTCTTCTCGATGAGCACACCACCGACTTCGAGCTCCACACCTTTGTTGGTCACTGAACCGATGTTACGAAGCACAGTATCGAAACCTGTCACTTGTTCCACAGGCACATCCAGCAACAAGTCGCTGGTCTTCTTATAATAGGCATCGATAGTTACCGTCAGACGATTTTTGAAAAAACCGGTGCTTAGGCCGACATTATACGAGGTGGTGGTTTCCCACTTCAGATCAGGGTTCGACTTGTTGGCGATGATATAGCTGGTAGCTCTCATACCGTCGACTACTACGGTGCGAGGTACGACATTGGCAGCAAACTGATAGTCGCCAATCTCCTGATTGCCTACAACACCTACCGATGCTCGCAACTGGATAAAGTCCACGTTCTTACCCAAGTGGAGCCATTTCTCACGATCGATGTTCCACGAGGCACCTAATGAGGGGAACCATCCCCAACGATGATCCTTCGCAAACCGGCTACTACCATCGGCACGCAAAGTGAGCGAGGCATTATAGCGAGAGTCGTAGCTATAATTTACACGACCTATTACCGACTGGAGCGTAGAGATATAATGTCCACTCGACGAGGGGTTGGTGGTAGCCGCAGCGCCGATATTGTCATAGCCTGTGGCATCGTTGCTGAAACCGTATGCAGAGGTGGCAATGCGACTGCGATCAGTGTACTGTGCAGTATAACCAGCCAGCACCGTCAGCGAATGGACGCGTTTGAAGACATTATTATAGGTGGCTGTATATTCTGTCTGCCAGACGTGTGTCTTCGACTGTCCCAAGGAAGCATAACCACTGTTAGCCAGTCCATCGGAGGTATAGCTGGGTGCATAATAGCTCTGACGGGTGTTCGAAATGTCAGCACCTAAGCTGGCCTTCAGCTTCAGCTGCGGAATAATGGTCCACTCAGCAAAGCCCGTACCGATGAAGCGGGTATTCTCTGTCTCCGTCTGATAATTCAGTAGGTCGCTGATGGGATTTCCCACTTTACCATTATAGATATCTACACTCGTTGGCGTGGGTTCATAGTTAAAGGAACCGTCTTCGTTGTAGATGGAGGTATAAGGGGTATGCGAGATGGCGCCATACCACGAATTGGCGGCAAACATCGAACTGCGGTCCGACTGTCCTTTCATCTTGTTGTAGGCACCATTCACATTCACGCCCACCAACAGATTCTTGAATACATTGCGCTCGTAGTTCACGCGACCAGCATAGCGCTTCAAACCTGTATTGAGCAGGATACCATCCTGGCTTTTGTAACTACCACTGATGCTATAGCGTGAGATCTCATCACCACCGACAGCCGACAGCTGATGCTCCTGTGAGAAGCCTGTCTGCAAGGCGGCATCCTGCCAATCGTAGCTTTCCTTGGGGTTATCTAGACGATAGCCTAATTCACCATTATCGTACATCTCATTCCAAAGGTCTGCCCACTGCTTGGCATTCAAAAAATCCAGCTTCTTGCTAATAGTACTCCAGCCAAAGGTGGCACTATAGTTGATGTTGTTCTTGCCGTGCGAGCCTTTCTTGGTGGTGATGATAATCACACCATTGGCACCACGGGTACCATAGATGGCGGTGGCCGACACATCCTTCAATACCTCGATACTCTCAATGTCTGAGGGGTTCAGAAACGACAAGGGGTCAAGGGCAGCATCACTACCACGGGCACCTGTCTTGTTCGTTGCTACATCATTATAGACAATAAAACCATCGATCACATAAAGAGGTTCGTTTCCACCGGTGATGGAGTTGCCACCACGTACGCGGATAATGCTGGCAGCACCAGGCTGACCACTGGTAGTCGTCACATTCAGACCTGCTACGGCACCCTGCAGGGCACTCTCTACTGAATTATTCTGCTGTTTCAGTATATCATCTCCTACTGACGAAATACTACTGGTGAGTTCCAAACGTTTCTGAGCACCGTAACCTACAATCACTACCTCGTTCAGACGGCTGGCGTTATCTATCAACTGTATCTCTACAGGCTCTTCGAAGTCATACACATCCACGTCGAGAGCGCGATAGCCTACATATTCCACACGCAGGGTCAACGGAGCCTCCACCTTGGTCTGCAAGGAGAAGTTGCCGTCTACGTCAGTAACGACACCCTGACCCTTTTCACTCTTTACAATCACCGAAGCTCCTATCAACGGCTCACCTGAGCGGACATCGGTGATGTGTCCTGTAATCAGGTTCTGTGCAATGGCCACTAAGGGTCCGATTGCAACAAGCGTTGCAATAAACAATCTTTTTACCATAAGTCTAATCCTATTGTGCTATTTCTGTGCAGTCAGTGTGTTCTTGATTTTGTTGGCCTCAGCTTCTGCCACTTTCTGATCCAAATTCAGCAGGCCGTATGTGTGATTGAACTTCGTGCCGTAGGAAAGAATCCACTCCAAGAAGCGTCCTACGGCCTCATCTGCGATATTATAGTCCAGTCCTATTTTCTCTATTGCCACTTCCGAAACCTTACTTTTCTCTAAGGCATCCAACACCTCATCGAGTGTTCCGTTATCACTGAAACTCTGAGCTAAGTCGTGCTTCACGTCGATGCCTACCAACGAGAGGTCGTTTTTCAGATGACGGTTCTCCAGATCAAAGATGTTCGATAATGCATTGAATGAAACACCCAACGGATCCTTCTGCAAGGCGGTATTCAGAAACAGGTCATCTCCTGAAATGCGCTTACCGCGGAAGTTGACACTCTCTTCACCGAAGTTGTGGGCAAATGACGTGGCTACCGATGTGATATTGCTGCCACTATAAATAATAATGTTCTCGAAAGCCTTGATCTTCTTCACATCCTCATCAAAGTCGTCGTTCAGGAAGAAGAGCTGCTTCAGTTTCTTTGCATTCAGATGCTTTCCTTCGAGCAGGCGTGCTGCCTCCGAGCTGCGGGCTGTAATAGGCAGCACGGCCGTCTCTCCGAAATAAACTATATGGCTAAAGGCTTTATCTTGGTCTTTATCACTTTCCTTGTTTTCCAATACTACACTCAGGTCGATGTCGTCCTGACCTTTCTGTCCTTTGGCAATCTGGAATTCCACGCCGGGCTGTGTTTTTGCGTATTCCTCAATCCACTTCTCCACCAACGGGCGGGCGAAACGTGGCGTCTTGATGGTGCGTACACCGCTGTTTGTACTATTACCCTCTGCCCAGACGTTGCTCAGTCCCAGGCTTAAAACCAATGCTATTGTAATTGCTATCTTTTTCATATCCATTTTGTTTTAATTGTTCATTACCTATTATTATATATACACTCCCTTTCATCGTCATAACCATCATCATCTGGCAACAACAGTACTCGCGCATTCGCATTCGATTTATTGTCTTCATAATTTTACTTTTTATATGATTAATAATTCTGGGTGCAAAGGTACGGCGATTCCTGTGCTCCTACAATCCCACTTATGGGGCATTCCATATACCACGTGTATGGTATTTAGGCATTTTTACGTCATTTTTGGTGTGTTTTTGGGGTAAAAGCTGTACCTTTGCACACGAAAAAAGAATAATAATGGCAATAGATAGTGCAATTTTCAGACGCTCAGAACTGCTTTTAGGTAATCAGGCGATGGAGCGGATAGCCCAGAAGCGGGTGATTATCTTTGGTGTGGGTGGCGTAGGATCGTGGTGTGCTGAGAGTTTGGTGCGTACAGGCATCCGGCAACTGACCATTGTCGACAATGACAGTGTGTGCGAAAGCAATATCAATCGCCAGCTGATGGCTACTACTGAGACCGTAGGACAGGCGAAGGTAAAGGTTTTGCGCGAGCGCCTGCATACCATCAACCCCTCAGCAGAGGTTACTGCGCTACAGAAGGTCTTTAATGAGGAAACTGCTGAAGAGTTTTCCCTCGACAGTTATGACTATATCATCGATGCCATCGATTCGCTGAAGGACAAGGCGCTACTCATCTTAATGGCATGCAAGACTGATGCCAAACTCTTTTCTTCTATGGGCGCCGCGCTGAAATTGGATCCTACGCGGATAAAAGTAACTGAGTTCTGGAAGGTTCAGAGCGACCCGCTTGCACGTGTATTGCGAAAGAAGTTCAAATCGCAAAAACAATTCCCTGAGAAAAAGTTCCTCGTGGTCTTTAGCGATGAACTTGTTCAGCCACAGGGAGAGGGAAAGGGCTCGTTGGTTCACATCACCGCCATTTTCGGCTTCATGCTCGCAGGGTTGGTGATTCAAGATGCTACAACTTCAATCTCAACCAATGCGCCTTTCGGCAAAGTCTTGACGGCCACGGCTGAGCGTGCGGGATAAGGCTCTGCGAAGAACTCGGCATAGACAGCATTCATATCAGCGAAGTCGTTCATATCGGCCATATACACCGTTGTCTTTACCACATTACTCATCGTCAGCCCTGCTTCTTCCAAAATAGCCTTCACATTGGTCAGCGACTGGCGCGTTTGTTCCTTGATGCCACCCTCTACAAATACTCCCGTGGCAGGGTCGATGGGAATTTGCCCAGAGGTATAAACGAGATTTCCCACTTTGATGGCCTGACTATACGGCCCGATGGCGGCAGGTGCCTTTGTTGTACTGATTACTTTCTTCATAATCTATCCTAATTATCGGTGCAAAATTACAAATATATGAGCGAATAAACAAATATTCGCTCATATATTTTATAAGTGTACCTCTTTGTCAACTACTTCGCCGTTCAAGATCTTGAAGGAATTCAGATGGACGCCCTCGTGAAGGGAGAGGATGGCATAGCGGATAGTGGGGTCATTGGCCAGACGGAGGTCTTCTTGTGAGGGACGTGAGGGCGAGGCGGGATGACTGTGCCAATTGGCAAGAATCTTCAGACCGTTCTGACGAGCGTATTTCAATGCCGCAAACTGATCCTTCGGGGCGAAAGAGAAATGTTCAGGGGAGTGGTCGATATTCTCCATCCAGTAGTTCTCTGTCACTACATCGCCATCCTCACCACTAATGCCCAGCAGGTAACCGCACGTCTCATTCGGTGCGTCCTGCCGGGCCTGGCTGACTAATTTATCAATAACTGTCTGTGGAATCTTCATCACTTAGTGGTTTTTGAGGTCGCAAGCGGCCTGTTCGTAATCAATGAGGTGATCGATAGTGGGGTTACTGCCGCAGATGGCGCACGAGTCGCGATGACGAACGGGAACCGTGCGGAACTGCATGGTCTTGGCATCGAAGGTGAGCAGACGATTTGTCAGCAGTTCACCGATACCTGTAAAGTATTTCAGGGTCTCTGCGGCCTGGATGGTGCCCAGCATACCAGCAATGGCACCGAGAACACCAGCCTGTGAACAGGTTGGTACGGCTCCCACGGGAGGCGGTTCCTTAAACATACAACGATAGCAGGCTGTACCGGGCAGATGTGTAAACGTCTGGCCGTTGAAGCGCAGGATGCCGCCATGAGAGAACGGCTTGCCCGCCATTACACAGGCATCGTTGATCAAGAACTTCACGGGAAAGTTGTCCGTGCCATCGACGATGAAGTCGTACTCCTTGATGATGTCGAGCGCGTTTGATGAGTCAAGGAACTCATAATAGGTATCCACCTTTACATCGGGGTTGATGGCCTTGATCTTCTCCTCGGCACTCTTAACCTTTGGCACGCCCACGTCCTTGGTGAAGTGAATCACCTGACGTTGGAGGTTGCTTAAATCCACCACATCGGCATCGACGATACCGATGGTTCCGATGCCTGCCGCAGCGAGGTAGAGCGACACGGGGGCACCCAGTCCGCCGGCCCCCACTACGAGCACACGCGCGTTCATTATCTTCTCTTGTCCCTCCACGCCGACATCCTGCAATAGGATATGCCGCGAATAGCGCTGTATCTGTTCTTCTGTAAAATCTATCATCGTGCTCCTCCTCCCATGAAATACAGGAAATCGACCTTGTCGCCTTCCTTCAGTTGAATACTCTCCCAGTCCTCGCGCTCGGCAAACTCCTCGTTCACCTGCACGCTGACCATCTCGGGCTGCAGCACGTTCTGCTGCTGAATCAGTTCA
>Ga0265300_10003514_pt1 | contig 12858 bp, 7 predicted proteins | sample AusTroGonzalo_MG_FD_193482 | JGI IMG/M metagenome (GOLD analysis project Ga0265300, IMG submission 193482) | Bovine rumen microbial communities from tropical cattle in Woodstock, Queensland, Australia - Gonzalo_03 | ecosystem: Host-associated > Mammals > Digestive system > Stomach > Rumen ... | reverse complement strand
CACACGGGTGTGGAAGCCCTTCATCACCAGCGTACAGCCGGCATAGACGCAGAGTTCCCGGGCCAGATTCACGCGGTTTTCCTCGCTGGTGTGAGGCAGCAGCCGGCGGAGTTCGCCCATGTGCGGAGTGAGGATGGAGCCTTCCGGCAACAGTTCGTGCCAGTCCGGAATTACGGAAAGCACGGTGAGGGCATCGGCATCCAGCACCATGGGCACCTTTTCCTGGTAGGCAATGGAAAGCAGGTCCATGAGCGCGTTCATGGTGCCGGCATCCCTGCCGAGACCCGGCCCCACGGCCACTACTGCGAACTTTTTAAGGGTAGTGGGCGCCGTGCAAAAATGCGCCTCCAACTCTTCCGAGAGCATGGCCGACGGATAATTGTTCACCGTAGACTGAAGTGCCCGCTCCGTGGAATGCAGCGTTACCAGACCGCAACCGCTTTGCAGCGCCGCACCTGTTGCCAGCACGGCCGCCCCGGGCATCTGGTCGCAGCCCGCCACAACCAGCAGGTGACCATAGTTGCGTTTATGCGAGTCGATATTCCGGTAAAGTAACCTGGGACGAAGATATGCAGGGTCGATAACTGTCATGACAGACAAAGATACAACTTTTTTGTATCTTTGTCCACGAACAAAAGCCAATAACCATGAAAAGAATCCTTGCAACGGTATGTCTGGCCTGCGCAGTAGTGGCCGCCTATGCACAAGACCGCTTATATAACGACGAGTTTCCCCTGGGCGACGTAACCCTGCTGGAAGGCCCGCTGAAGCATGCCCGCGAACTGAATATCTCGGTACTGCTGCAGTACGACTGCGACCGGCTGCTGGCCCCCTACCGCAAGGAAGCCGGGCTGGAGCCCCGCAAGCCTGCCTATCCCAACTGGGACGGGCTGGACGGCCACGTAGGTGGCCATTACCTCACGGCGATGGCCATGAATGCCGCCACGGGCAACCAGGAGTGCCGCCAGCGCATGGAATACATGATCGGCGAATTGCAACTCTGTGCCGATGCCAACGCCAAGAACCACCCCGGCTGGGGCAAGGGTTATGTGGGCGGCATGCCGGGCAGCGAGCGCATCTGGAGCACGTTCAAGCAGGGTGATTTCCGGGTGTACTTCGGTTCCTGGGCACCGTTCTACAACCTCCACAAGATGTACGCGGGCCTGCGCGATGCCTGGGTGTACTGCGGCAACGAGCAGGCGAAAAACCTCTTCCTGGGCTTCTGCGACTGGGCCATCGACCTCACGGCCGGCCTCAGCGACGCCCAGATGGAGCAGATGCTGGGCAACGAACACGGCGGCATGAACGAGGTGCTGGCCGATGCCTACGCCATCACCGGGGAACGGAAATATCTGGATGTAGCCCAACGCTTCTCGCACCGCAGGCTGCTGGACGCCATGTCGCAACGCGTGGACAACCTGGACAACATGCACGCCAACACACAGGTACCCAAGGTGGTCGGCTTCGAGCGCATCAGCGAACTATCCGGCGATGAGCGTTACCACCATGCGGCCGATTTCTTCTGGGACATCGTGACGGGCGAGCGTTCGCTGGCCTTCGGCGGCAACAGCCGTCGCGAGCACTTCCCCAGCCGGGAGGCCTGCACGGACTTCATCAACGACATCGACGGTCCCGAGAGCTGCAACACCAACAATATGCTCAAACTCACGGAGGAAATGCATCGGCGCAATCCGGAAGCCCGCTATGCCGATTATTACGAACTGGCTACTTTCAACCACATCCTCTCCACCCAGCATCCGGAGCATGGCGGCTATGTATATTTCACACCGGCCCGTCCGCGCCACTACCGCAACTATTCGGCTCCCAACGAGGCCATGTGGTGCTGCGTGGGCACCGGCATGGAGAACCACGGCAAATACGGCCAGTTCATCTATACCCATGTGGGTGATGCGCTGTATGTGAACCTCTTCGTCAGTTCCGAACTGAACTGGCGCGAGAAAGGCGTCACCCTGCGGCAGGAGACCGCTTTCCCCTACGGCGAAAGCAGCCGCATCACCGTTACCGGCGGCAAGGGACAGTTCCCGCTGCTGGTCCGCTATCCGGGCTGGGTGAAACCCGGCGCCTTCTCCGTAAAGGTGAACGGCCAGCCCGTCAGTATCATCAGCGGCCCTTCGTCCTATGTCACCATCGACCGCAAGTGGAAGAAGGGTGATGTGATAGAACTGTCCTTCCCCATGCACAACAGCGTGGAATACCTGCCGAACGTGCCGCAGTACATCGCCCTGATGCACGGTCCCATCCTGCTGGGCATGAAGACGGGCACGGAAGACCTGGCCCACCTGATTGCCGATGACAGCCGGTTCGGCCAGTACGCCAGCGGCAAGAAACTGCCCATCAACGAGGCGCCCATCCTCATCAACGACGATATCGAATCCATCGCCGGCCAGTTGCAGCCGGTGGCGGGCAAACCCCTGCACTTCACCCTAGGCACCCAGATGGAAAACGGCATCCACAACGAGTTGCAGCCCTTCTTCGAAATCCACGACAGCCGCTATATGATCTATTGGCTGGCCCTCTCGGAAGAAAGTTACAAAGGTTATCTGGACGGCCTGGCCAGGGCCGAGCAGGAACGCCAGGAACTAGAAGCCCGCACCGTGGACAAAGTGCAGCCCGGCGAGCAGCAGCCCGAAACCGACCACAAGATGGAAACCGACCGTTCGGAGACGGGCAACAACAACGACGTTTTCTATCGCGATGCCCGCGACGGCCACTATTTCAGTTACCTGATGCAGACCGGCGGCCAGACCGACCTCTCGCTCCGCCTGCAGTTCTGGGGTGTAGGCGAATGGAAAACCCACGAGTTTGACATCTTCGTCGACGATCAGTTGCTCACCTCTGTGAACAACACCGGCAAGTACCGCATTTCCGAATTCAAGTACGAAACCTTCCCCATCCCGGCCGCCATGCTGCAAGGCAAGACGCAGGTTCGCGTAAAGTTCGTGGCCAAACCCGGCAAGCAGGTGGGAGAAATCTACGGTGTACGGCTTGTAACTCAATAAGGGTACACCCTGAACTACACCTCCAGTTCGGTTTCCAGGATTTCTTTCCGGCCGTCGGAATACAGAAGCACGGCTTCCACATAGTGATGACCGGCCTCCAGTTGAACGGCATCACCGTCTTCGAAGGGGGCACCGTCAAAGGTCCAGGTCACCTGGGCGGGGGCATCTTCCTGGGCAGTGATCAACTGGAACTCAAAAGTGTCTCCGGGCTGGTAGCCGCTCTCCTGCTGGATGCTGTTGACACCCATGACCTTATAAGGGTTGGGAAGCGTTTCTTCGCCCAGGACGAGTTTGCAGGCCAGGGCACTGTCCATCATGTATTCTCTCTGTGACCAGTTATGCGCCACGCCGGCCGTTTCCTCTTCGGTTATGTAGAGGTTTGTACCCGGGAAAATGGAGAAACCATAATCCGGAGTGCCCATTTGCCAGCCCACATAGAAACTTTCATCCTTTTCCACGAAGAGATTATAATCCCGTATGTCCACGGTATACCAGATCTCCTCCGAAATGGGAACATCCTTGATCCGCAGCAGTTCCTTTTCTCCATTCTCGATGAAAACATCGACCGAACGGGCTTCACTTATGAAGAATGAAGGCTTGAAGCGGATTTGCTTGATCTGCTTGCCCACATGTTCTACCAGATCCGCTGCAGGAACATACATGGCACATTGCAGACGTGTATTCCTGCTTCCGATGGGGGTACCCTCATCTTCATCGTCAACTTCCTCATAATCAATATAGCAGATGCTTACGTCGTGTGCATCTTCCGAGCGGAGGAGTTGCAGGGGCAAGACACTCTTGCGAGGGTGCGGCTCGCATTCCACCGTGGAAGAGGCATACCCTTCCGCCGAGGCCCGTACGCTCACTTTTTCCCAGCCCAGGCCGGTCAGCAGTACCTGATAGTTTCCATCGGCATCGGCCGTAGTGCTTACCACTCCCTCTGAAGCCGGCTCCAACGGGTGTACGATGACCCTGGCGCCCGGAACGGGGACCCCTACGGTGGAAGTCACGGTTCCCAGGATACGCTGGTCTATATGGACATCGGCCTTCCATACGGCACCGCCGCTGGAAGAGATACCGGAAAGGGACACACCGGTGGTACTGCCCACCCAGTCGACGGGGGTGAACTGGCTGACGGATTTGGAGCCAGGGAAGATCATCTTGTCCAGATTCCCCTTATAGTCATAGTTCAGGTTGGTCTGATCATCGGCCGGAATCACATAGCAGCAGGGATGGCCGCCATAAGAGTTGAGCTTGTTGGAATCCATCCAATCCTCCCACATGGAATAAGGCGTTTTATACCCTCCCAGCACTTTCCGCTTGGATTTATCCACATGGTATATCAGGAGGCCTTCCGGGATACCGGCATCCCAGCCTTGCCCGCTACGATACTCATAGACGAAGTATTCTCCGTCTATATCCGTATAGGAACGGATGGCCTTGTTCCGATTCACGGGTTCCAGGCTCACATTACCATTGGGCATGGTAGAAACCTCCTCTTCACTCATCCAACCCAGCATGATTCTCTCTTCGGAACTCAGATAAGGCGGTGTCTTGGCATCGTTGTTATAGCAGCCGTAATCCATCAGGGAAAAACTGTACATGCCTCCGGCTTTGCCGCCGCTGCCGGCCTCGTCCACATCGTAGAAATCCGGCAAACCCAGTGCGTGGGCGAATTCATGTGCCGATGGACCTATACCTGCGAGCGAAGTACCGGTATAGCCCCTAAGCTCGGAGGTCATGAAGAAGCGGCCCACTCTTACGCCGTCGGCCTTGAAACTCACCCCGGTCATATACGGGCTCATTTCGGCGTAAGGCCAGATGGAGTCTTCGGGGCCGTGTTCGGCCTGGTTGTAACCGGCAAAAAACACCAGCACCATGTCTATTATACCGTCGCCATTGGAGTCGTAGCGGGATACGCCCACATCCTTGATGAGATGCTGGAAGCCTTCGTACAAGACCTCAATGGAGCGCTCGTCGTCCCTGTAACCGGAGATGCCGTTTATGAAATCGGCTCCGTAATAGGCCATTTCATGCTCCAGCTGATAGGGGCCGTACACATCGAAGACCGGTTCGAAGATCCCGCCGGAATTCTCTTCATAATAGTCCCGGACCGAGCCGGTGGCCCCGTTGTAGGAATACCCTTTCTGATTGAGCATGTTGGAAAACCTGGTCACAGGATCTTCTACGCTGAACTTTACGTCCGTAAAATTCACCAGAATAACCGGGAAATGGCGGGTACCGGTAGTGATGGGCTCGTATTCCTCCTCTTCATCATCCCAGTCGTCGTCATCATCATCCCAGTCATCATCCCAGTCATCGTCATCGTCGTCGTCATCCCAGTCATCGTCATCGTCGTCGTCATCCCAACTCGAATTCTGCAGGGCTCGCCAGTCGGCTTTCCACAGGACAGGACGCCAGAAACCATCCTTGTCCTTCTCTACCAGCTGGCCCGACTCGTTGGTGTACCAGTGGGTATGTGACTTGCCATGGAGTTCCAGCACGATGGTGGTTCCGTCGGGTTGGGTATAGCGTACCTTCCCGGGCTTGGCCGGAAGGGCGAAAAGGCTGAAACTGACAAGAATCGTAAGCAGCAAAAGGATTATCTTTTTCATGGCCGGCCCTCCTATTTCTTGACAATCATACGAATCTCTCCTTCCCTGGCCTTGAGCCAGAGGAGACTGTTATCCACCTGCAGCACTTCCACTTCGGTCGTGGAATCCAACACGGTTCCCATGTCGTCTGTCACCAGGATACCCACGGTGAAAGAGTCGCCTTTTTCGGCATCGGCCTTAATGCCGGATACCTGGCAGAAACCGCCTTCCATCCGCTTAAGGATACGGAGCGTCAGGGTGCCCTGGGCGTCGTAGGTCCTGGAAAGCTGACAGTCCACGGGCTTGTAAACATAGTCAGTCTGGGAAATACCATACACACCCACGGTAGTCTCGGAAATGATGGGATCCGGTTCCATGGACCGTTCCTGGTTACAGGCAGGAAGCAGCAGGAGAACGGGGAGCAGCAGGAAAAGGTATTTTTTCATATTCTCGGAGATGACGGGTTATTGTTTGCAATATACGCATTTTTTTCAATAGAATCAGCCTTTGTATTAATAAGATGAGAGGTCCGTGCTTCCCAGCAAGGACCTCTCGCAATTCTAACCTAAAACTTAACCTATGAAAAAACTATTCGACTTATTTTATTGCGAATTCTGTGCCAAAACTAATCGGCATCCGTAGTTTTTTCATCAATTTTGTTCATTTCTTCGTCCGGACGGATGGAATAGATGACAACGGCCGTAACGGGGCGGTCATAACGGTCCGCGGGAGTGGCGGCAATCTTGTCGATGACGTTGAACCCGGCCACGGTTTCTCCGAATACCGTGTACTCGCCGTCCAGGTGCAGGCAGTTGTCCGGATTCTGCACCAGATAGAACTGGGAGCCGGACGATTCCTTGTACGGATTGGCCAGGTCTCCCCTTCTGGCGGCAGCCAGTGCGCCTTTCTTATGCCGATGAAGAGGGTTCCCGTCGGCATCCCGCATTTCGGCCGGAAGCGTATAGCCCGGTCCGCCCTGGCCCCAGGTTTCAATTTTGAGGGTGTCCCGGGTGAGCGGATCCCCGCCCTGGATCATGAAGCCGTCTATTACACGGTGGAACAGGAGGTTGTCGAAGTAGCCGTTTAGGGCCAGTTTCTCGAAGTTGTCCCGGTGGCGGGGCGTGTCCTTGAACAGGCGCACCTTGATGGTACCCATGCTGGTGTTAATGTCGAACACCGGTTCTTCCGGCAGTTCCTTCAGCTTTTTCTGCAGGGCGGCCTCGGCGCTTAATTTGGGCTGTACCACCGTTACCGAATCCTGCGATTCCATTTCTTCACCGTCTCCATCGACTTTGTTCCGGTTTTTGCACCCGCCCAGAAGGACGGTCAGTGCCAGCACGCAATATACAAACTTCTTCATGCTATATTCGATTCTTTCTGCAAAAATAACTATTTTTGCGGTGAATATGGCAAATCCGTTGAAACAATTGGCGGGAGAAACCGCCATCTATGGCTTCAGTTCCATCCTTGCCAGGATACTGAACTTCATGTTTGTCCCCATCTACACCCGTATGCTTACGCAGGTGCAGTATGGCGTGGTTACGGAGTTCATGGCCTACATTGCCATCCTGCAGGTGGTGCTGGTGCTGGGGTTGGAAACCGGCTGTTTCCGCTTTGCCAACAAAGAGGGGGAAGATCCGCGCAAGGTGTACTCCGGCGCGCTGCTGGCGGTCACCGGCCTCAACCTGGCCTTCCTGGCCTGCATGGTGGCCTTCTCGGATTCCATATCGGCCGCTTTGGGGTATGAAGGATACCGGAGCCTTATCATTTACGTGGCGGCCATCCTTTTCTGCGACAGCGTTACCGCCATCCTCTTTGCCAAACTGCGGCAAGAGCACAAGGCCGTAAAGTTTGCCGTATTCAAAACCATTAAAATTCTCACGGAGACCGGAGCCAACCTGGTGCTGTTCTTCGTATTTCCCGCCCAGCCGGACTTTACCTATCCCATTTTCGCCATCCTGGTTAGCTGCGTGGTGTGCCTGGCCCTCTTTGTTCCCGACATCCTGCACTTGAAACTCACTTGGGACGGTGCCCTGGTGCGACGCATGCTGGCCTATTCGCTGCCGCTCATGGTGGCGTCGCTTCCGGGCGTGGCCAACGACTTCCTGGACCGGCTGCTGTTCCGCTACTTCGACACATCGGCCGAGGCCTGGCGGGCCTCCCTGGGCGTTTATCAGGCGGCGGTGAAGCTGGCGGTAATCATGAACCTCTTCATCCAGATGTTCCGCTACGCTGCCGAACCCTTCTTCTTCCAGCGCGCCAAGGATAAAGGCTCCAGGGAGCTGTACGCCGTGGTAATGGATTATTTCACAGCCTTCTGCGGTTTGGTGTTTCTGGCCGTTGTGGGGTATATCGACATCATTTCCCTCTTCCTGGGAAAGGACTTCCGGGTGGGTATCGGCGTGGTGCCCATCATGCTGCTCAGCTACATGCTGCTGGGCATGCTGTTCAATGTATCCATGTGGTACAAACTGTCCGGAAAAACCAATATAGCTATTTGGATAACGTTGGCGGGACTGCTGGTTACAACGGTAGTGAACGTGGTGTTCATGCCGCGCTTCTCCTACTGGGCATCGGCCTTCGGTCACCTTGCCAGCTATCTTACCATGTTTATTATCAGCGCTATCCTGGGCGCCAAATACTATCCCATCCCTTATAACTGGAAGCGCATCGGCGCCATTTTCCTCCTGCTGGGCGGGGGTTATTTCCTTATTTGGTGGATGTCGGGCCTGTTCAGCGGCGAAGGCGTCCGTTGGACCTACATGGCCCTGAATACCGGGGTAATCGCAGCCTATGCCGCCCTGTGCTGGTGGGGCCTTTTACGCAAGAAATTTTAGATTATGGAGATAAAGATGAATCATCAGGAAGTTCCGGTGCTTCTGCTCACCGGCTATCTGGGCAGCGGAAAAACCACCCTGCTCAACCGCATCCTGGCCAACAAGAAAGGTATCAAGTTCGCCGTGATCGTGAACGATATCGGCGAGGTAAACATTGATGCCGATCTTATTGAAAAGGGTGGCGTAGTGGGCCAGACGGACGCTTCGCTGGTTGCCCTGCAGAACGGCTGCATCTGCTGCACGCTCAAGATGGACCTGGTGGCGCAGCTGTCGGAGATTATCGCTACCCGCAAGTTCGATTATATTGTAATTGAGGCCAGCGGTATCTGCGAGCCGGCTCCCATTGCCCAGACCATCAGCACCATGCCCATGCTGGGGCCGCAGTACATCCAGGACGGCCTGCCGTATGTAGACTGCATCGCCACCGTGGTGGATGCCCTTCGCATGAAGGACGAATTCGCCGCCGGAAAGGCCCTGGAAAAGGACGATATCGGCGAGGAAGACCTGGAGCGCCTGGTCATTGAGCAGATTGAATTCTGCAACATAGTGCTGCTGAATAAAGCGGCCGATGTAACCCCCAGCGAGCTGGGTACCCTGAAAGGCATTGTGAAAAGCATCAACCCCGGCGCCAAAGTGCTGGAGTGCAACTATGGTGATGTAGATTTGGACGAACTCATCTACACCGGCATGTTCAACTTTGACGAAGTGGCCACATCGGCCGCCTGGATTGCCGCCATCGAGAGTGAGGACGAGGAAGAAGAGGCCGAAGGAGAGGCGCTGGAGTACGGAATTGATACTTACGTTTATACCCGCCGTCCGGCCCTGGACCTGAACAAGTTCGACCATCTGGTGGCCCGTCGCTGGCCGGCCAATATCATCCGCGCCAAGGGCCTGTGCTACTTCTCCGACAACCCCGACAAATGCTATCTCTTTGAGCAGGCGGGGCAGCAGAAGTCCCTCAAGGACTGCGGCCTGTGGTTCGCCACCATGCCGGAAGACGAGTTGCAGGAAATGATGGAGCGGGACCGCAAGCTCCGCGCCGACTGGGACCCCGAATACGGGGACCGTATGCAGAAAATTGTGTTCATCGGCCAGCACCTGGACAAACCCGGGTTGGAGAAGCTGATGGACGACTGCCTGGCTGGATAAATATGAAGAAGTTTCTGCTTACCCTTGCCGCCCTGGTGGCCTGGATGCCCTTCCTGGGAGCCCAGGACGCGCTGCCCTTTACCCGCATCGAGCGGAATCCGCTTTCATCGGCCTTTGCCGGAGCTGGCGCGGCCAGTAACGGTACGGCCGCCTACAGCGCTTTTGGCGGTGCCGCCATGCTGCCGTTCTATAACGGAACCCTGGACGCCGCCGTGTCTTACCAGCGCTGGTCGCCGGCCCTTTCGCTTTCCAATAATGTCAGCGTGGGTGCGGCCTACAAAATTACGCCCCGGGTGGGCCTTTCGCTGGGTTATACCCTGGAAAACGGGGCTTCGTACGACGTTTATGAAGGCCCCGGAGCCCCTTCCGGAAAGTTCTATCCCAAGAATCACGTGATTGCCTTAGGGTTTGGCGCGGGTATTACGGACTTTGTCAGCGTGGGCCTGAACGTGCGCTATGCTCGGGAAATACCGGCCCCGGGAGCCATGCATGACGGTTTTAATGCCGACCTGTTTGCCGGCTTCCAGCTAAACGAAGGCCTGCGCCTGACGGCCGGCGTGTCCACCCTGGGCACCCTGGTAGAGAAAACCTGGAAACAGCCCGCATCCCTGAAAGTCGCTGTGGACTGGGCGCCCCTGATGACCGGCAACCATGTGCTGGATATCATGGCCGATGCCGATTATTACTTCTCCGGCAGCTTCTCCGCCGCAGCGGGTCTCCAATATACCTGGAAGCAGTTGCTCTTTGTCCGTGCAGGCTATCGCTATGCCCCGGAGGCTAGTGTGATCCCCCGTCATCTGGCCCTGGGCTTAGGAGTTCAGTTCTACGGCCTTCGGCTGGATGTGAGCTACCTTACCGCATCCTCCACACTGGGGAATACGTTAAACCTGGGACTGGCCTACAGCTTCTAAAGTTTTTTTTGGCGAACCCGGAAAAAGTACTTATATTTGCAGTCCCGTTTTTCGGGACCCATACTGGAGAGATGCTCGAGTGGCTGAAGAGGCACGCCTGGAAAGCGTGTGTACCCCAAAAGGGTATCGCGAGTTCGAATCTCGCTCTCTCCGCAAAAAATGGTCTACAGATACCTGTAGGCCATTTTTTGTGCAATTTTGTCGCACCGTTGTCGCACCGGATGCACCAAGAGGTCGTATGACCGCTTCGAGGGCCTGGACGGCATCCGCACCTTCGCCGAGGGCTACCTCTGCTCCGTGCGGATCAGCGATTACGCCGGTCACGAAGGCGAAATCGACTGGACCCGGACGAAAGCATCGAAGGAAGATGCTTACTCCATCAACCTCGTGGACGAGTTCCACGGCGGTTGCGGTATGAAGGAACAGGAAGAGTATTGACTCGGAGCGGGGCTTGTTTTGTACAAGCACCGTTTAGCAGGGTCAGTTGTAGATAAACAAAAAAAAGCCTACTTTTGTAAAATTAAGGAATAGCCACGCCCTGCTCCCATTGACCTGCGACAGCCTATGAAAAAGAAGCTTTCAACCCTCATATTTGCACTCCTTGTCTTTTCCATCCCGCTCCTGTCCATCGTAAACGGGCAGCCCCTGACCGACGTGCTCAGGGACCTTCGCTCCGAACTGAAGATGGTCTGCGACCAGAGCGCGGAAAGCCAGCAGCTGTTCGACAAGGACTATGAGATGCAGCATCAGAAGATGATGGATGTCATCACGGCGTCCAACGAGCTGTCCATCCTCCTGTATACGCAGGAGCAGGAAATGACCTTCGACCTGGCCTATGCCCTGAACAAGGTCTCCGTGGCGCACCGGGATTTCAACAAGGACAGGAGACCCTACGACCATATCGTCAACAGCCTGAACGTCGAAATCGACCGGTATGCCCGGCTCATCGAGGCCCTGCGCCGGCTCCCGCCGGTCATGAAGGAAATCGAAATCGAGATCCTGCCGGACAGCCTGATGTACCACAACGACTCGCTGGACGAAAACCTCATGGACATCTCCTCCGCCCTGGAAAAGGAGGTGATCCGGATCGCCGTCAAGGACTCGCTCTCCTCTCCTTTCGTCCTGGACGAGGAAGGGGAAGTCCACCGGGACTCCTGTATCCGGTACGCGTCCGATCTCCTGAAGATGCATGCGAACAACCGGGCGACGGTCATCGCGGACAGCACGCACTATCAGGCCGCCTATTTCCGCATGCAGGAGGCCTACGACTATGCGCAGGCCCGCTATCGCGACCTGGAGAAATACGTCTTCATCGACGGCCAGACCCCCTTCCTGGAGATCCTGGCCGATCCCCGGGGCCGCTGGGAAAAAGTCAAGGTCGCCCTGCACAACCAGTATGATTTCTCTGAATTTGGCGGTGACGACGCGGACGATTCCCTGGCTGTCGCCGGATCGGATTCCCTCACCGTCGCGCCCGCCGTTTCCGAAGAGCCCTCCGGAGAGGAGGAAGAAACCGATCTGTTCGACGGGCTTTCCAGCAAGGGGGCAAATTCCGTCCTGGTCCTGGTCTGCGCCATCCAGCTGATCGCCCTGGTCTTCTTCTGGCTGCTTACGTACCTCATCCTGAAGCTCCTGAGCCGCATTTCCAAGATCAAGCGCTTCCTGCCCAACAAACAGCTTCCGCTGTTCTCCGTCCTGGTGGGCACCTTCGCGTATTTCCTGGTGCTGGGATTCAGCGTGAACAGCGACGGAAACGAATACATCCAACTGTCAGCCGAGCACATCAACACCTTCCTGTGGCTGCTCATCGCCATCTCCGGGTCCCTGCTGCTGCGCGTGAAGTCGGATCACATCCGTCCCAGTTTCCGGCTGTACATCCCCGCCTTCATCATCGCCATGGTCATCATCATCTGCCGCATCACCTTCGTGCCGGACAGCCTGATGAATTACCTGTTCCCCCCGATCCTGGCCCTGGTCGTCCTGCGGCAGCTGTTCTTCTGCATCCGGGAAAGCGGGAAAGCGACCCCCATCGACAGCGTACTGGGCTGGGCATCACTGGCCATCTATATCATCGCCTTCGTCGCCTCCTTCCTGGGCTATACCTTCGTCGCCCTACTGATCCTCATTTGGTGGTACTTCCAGCTGACGGTCCTGCTCACCATCGCCTGCGTTTCCGACCTGCTGGGACGGTACAAGCAACGCTTCCTGGACAAGCGGGTGAAGACGATGCGAAAGCGGATCACCTACGTGGGAGGCGACGACCGGGAGTCGCTCCTGTTCGGCGCCACCTGGTTCTATGACTTCATCAAGCAGGTGGGCATCCCGACGATGATCCTGATCTCCCTGC
>Ga0265300_10003513_pt1 | contig 12861 bp, 11 predicted proteins | sample AusTroGonzalo_MG_FD_193482 | JGI IMG/M metagenome (GOLD analysis project Ga0265300, IMG submission 193482) | Bovine rumen microbial communities from tropical cattle in Woodstock, Queensland, Australia - Gonzalo_03 | ecosystem: Host-associated > Mammals > Digestive system > Stomach > Rumen ... | reverse complement strand
GCCATAGGCGGGCGAGCAGCATTTGGCGGGCTTGAGTTCCACACCCTTGAGTTTGCGGTCGATCATGAAGTCGCCGCTGGCCGTGCTGTTCCTGGGTTGGGTGTTTTCCGATTTGTTTTCGGCAGCGGCTTCCGCGGCGGCTTCGGCTTCCAGCTTGTGGGTGAGGAAGTCCTTGACGATGGCCACGTCGAGCTGGCCGTTGCCGATGGCACCGAAGAACTCGTTCAAGTTGCCGAACTTGTGCTTTTTCGAGAGGGCGTGCAGTTCGGCGTCGGAGATCACCATCTTCCAGTTCTTGAGCCGGCGGGCCAGCAGTTCCTTGCCGATGGCTGCGCGGGCGTGTTCTTCTTCCTTCAGCTTCTGCTTGATCTTGCTGCGGGCCTTCGACGAGACGACGAAATTGAGCCAGTCGGCGGTCGGCTTCTGGTTCTTGCTGCTGATGATTTCGACCACGTCGCCAGTGTGGAGTTTCTCGCGGATCGAGCACATCTTCCCGTTGACGCGGGCACCGGTGCAGCGGAGGCCGAGGTTCGTGTGGATTTCGAAGGCGAAGTCGAGGACGCAGCTGCCGGCGCGAAGCTGGCGCAGGTCGCCGGTCGGCGTATAGACGAGCAGTTCGTCGAGGGCCAGGGCGGCGTGTTCGTATTTTTCTTCCTCGTCGCTCTGCATCAGGTCGCGGACCTGGTTGAGCCATTCGGTCAGATGGTCTTTTCCGCTGCCTTTGATGCCTTTGTACGACCAGTGTGCGGCCTGGCCTTTCTCTGCGATCTCGTCCATACGGGTGGTACGGATCTGCACTTCCACGGGCAGGCCTTCCTTGGTCTGGACGGTGGTGTGGAGGGATTCGTAGCCGTTGTCGCGGGGCTTGGAGATCCAGTCGCGCAGGCGCCTGGTGTCGGGGGTATATTCTTCGGTCACCAGAGAGTAGACCTTCCAGCACAGGGCTTCCTCTTTGGCGTGGTCGGGTTCGCAGTCGATGATGAAGCGCATGGCGAAGAGGTCGTACACCTGGTTGAAAGTGATCTGCTGGACCTGCATCTTCTTCCAGATGGAATACGGGCTCTTGGTGCGGGCCTTGAGGACGTAGCGGATGCCTTCGCGGTCGAGTTTCTCCCGCAGCGGGTTGATGAAGCGTTCGACGAGGGCTTCGCGCTGGGGTTCGGTCTCCTTGATCCGGCGCGTGATTTCCTTGTAACGCTCGGGTTCGGTATATTTGAGGAAGATGTCTTCCAGTTCGCTCTTGATGCGGTACAGGCCCAGCTGGTGGGCGAGGGGAATGTAGAGCATCATGGTCTCCATCAGCTTCTTCGTGCGTTTGGCCGGCGGCAGGATGTTGATGGTGCGCATCACCTCAAGCCGGTCGGCGAGCTTGATGAGGATCACGCGCGGGTCGGTGGAGTAGGAGATGATGAGTTTGCGGTAGCGCTCTTCGTCGAGGTTGGTCTCCTGCAGCTGGACGTTGGAGATGTTGTTGAGGCCTTCCACGATTTCGATGATATCGTGGGGGTATTCGGCGCGGAATGACTCCAGGAGCGGGGTCCGGTTGAGCTCGGCGACGTTGTCGGTCTGGAAGCGGTTGGCTTCGTGGAGCAGGGTGGCGGTCACGGCGTCGGCCCGCAGGCCGATCTCTTTGCAGACGATATGGGCCACGCTGAGCGGGTGTTCGATGAACGGGCTGCTGTTGCTGCGCATTTTGCCCTGGAGGGCTTCGGATGCGGCATCATAGGCCGAAAGCACCATCCGCTTCTCGCTTTCGGAGAAGCCGCTCAGGATATCTTGCAGTTTTCTGGGTATCATCTTCTCTTTCCGGCTATGGTTTCCAATGCCCGCATCTCATCGCGCCAGCGGGCAGCAGTCGTGAAGTCGAGCTGTGCGGCGGCGGCCTCCATCTGTTTGCGGGCTGCTTCGATGGCGGTCTTCATTTCGGCCGGACTCATGCGGGCGATGACAGGGTCTTCCTCGAGGAAGCGGACCCGGTCGTCTGCGGGTTCGGCGTAGGTCTTGTGGCCCTGGACGGCGCTGCGGGCAGCGGCGCCCACCTGGGTCGGGGTGATGCCGTGTTCTTTGTTATAGGCAATTTGTTTGGCGCGGCGGCGGTTGGTGCCGTCGATGGTGGCCTGCATCGATTCGGTGATCTTGTCGGCATACATGATCACGCGTCCGTTGACGTTGCGGGCGGCGCGGCCCGCGGTCTGGGTGAGGCTCCGGTCGGAGCGGAGGAAGCCTTCCTTGTCGGCATCGAGGATGGCCACGAGCGACACGGTGGGCAGGTCCAGGCCTTCGCGCAGGAGGTTGACGCCCACCAGCACGTCGAAGCGTCCGGCCTTGAAGTCGTCGAGGATCTCCACGCGTTCCAGCGTATCCACGTCGGAGTGGATGTAGCGGGTGCGGATTTCCATGCGTGTGAGGTACTTGTCGAGTTCCTCGGCCATGCGTTTGGTCAGGGTGGTCACCAGCACGCGTTCGTCTTTCTCGGCCCGGACCTGGATTTCTTCGAGCAGGTCGTCGATCTGGCCCTCGATGGGGCGCACCTCGATGGGCGGGTCGAGCAGGCCGGTGGGGCGCACCACTTGTTCCACGACTTCGCCGCCGGTCTCTTCGAGTTCAAAGTCGCCCGGCGTAGCGCTCACGTAGAGGCGCTGGCCTACGAGGGCCTGGAATTCGTCGAAGCGCAAGGGGCGGTTGTCGGCGGCTGCCGGGAGGCGGAAGCCGTATTCGATGAGGGTCTGTTTGCGGCTGCGGTCGCCGCCGGACATGGCTCGGATCTGGGGAATCGTCACGTGGCTCTCGTCGATGAAGGTGAGGAAGTCGTCGGGGAAGTAGTCCAGCAGGCAGAAGGGTCGCATGCCGGCGCTGCGTCCGTCGAAGTAGCGGGAGTAGTTTTCAATGCCGGGGCAGTAGCCGACTTCCCGGATCATTTCGAGGTCGTACTCGACGCGGCTTTTGAGGCGTTTGGCTTCCAGGTGTTTGCCGATTTCTTCGAAATAGGCGCACTGGGCCATCATGTCGTCCTGAATGGTGGCGATGGCGTTGCGGGTGCGTTCCTTGGTGGTGACGAAGTTATTGGCGGGGTAGATCGATATCTCGTTGAGGAATTCGAGGGTGGCGCCGCTGACGGGGTCGATGGTCTCGATGGTCTCGATTTCGTCGCCGAAGAAGACCACGCGGCAGCCGTAGTCGCCGTAGGCCAGAAAGATGTCGACGCTGTCGCCCTTAACGCGGAAGGTGCCGCGCTTGAATTCGGCTTCGTTGCGGGAGTAGAGGGCGTCGACGAGGGCATAGAGGAATTTCTGGCGGCTTAGTTTCTGGCCGCATTCCACATGAACGGTGGTCTCGTGGAAGTCGTCGGGGTTGCCGATGCCGTAGAGGCAGGATACCGACGAGACGACGACGACGTCGCGACGGCCGGAGAGCAGGGCCGACGAGGTGCTGAGGCGGAGTTTCTCGATTTCGTCGTTGATGCTGAGGTCTTTTTCGATGTAGGTATCGGTGGTCGGAAGGTAGGCCTCGGGCTGGTAGTAGTCGTAGTAAGAGACGAAGTATTCGACGAGGTTCTTGGGGAAGAATGACTTGAACTCGCTGTAGAGTTGGGCGGCGAGGGTCTTGTTGTGGCTGAGGATGAGGGTAGGGCGGTTGAGTTGGGCGATGACGTTGGCCATCGTGAAGGTCTTGCCCGAGCCGGTCACGCCCATGAGCGTGGTCGCAGCATTCCCCTCGCGGATCGACGCCACGATCTGCTTGATCGCCTCCGGCTGGTCCCCGGTCGGCTGATACGGTGCTGTCAACTCAAAATTCATCCTCTTTCGTCTGCGCTCGTGTGCTCAGGAGGAATGTAACATGCTTCCGCTACGCTGTCGAAAAAGGAGCCAACCCGGTCGCTTGACGGCTAACTCCTCCCTTTTACGGACCTGAAGGCCCGTAACGGTCGTCAAACAGACGCCGTCATGCAAGCACCGCTCCCTGCACAGGGCTCCCGCTCGTTCCTTTTTCGACAATAGCTTCAGCATCGTTATATTCCTCCTGACACACTTCGCTTTGCATCAAGCATGCGATTCATTATTTCTTTTTCTTCTTCGTTGTTACTAAGCCTTTGGATTCGGAGACCTGGGTGAGGTAGTCTTCGAGGCCGGCGACGATCTTTTCGGCGATCTTGCGGTGGTTGGCGGGATCGGCGAGGAATTCTTCGTCGGGAAGGCTGCTCATGAAAAGACATTCGACCAGTGCGTTCGGATATTCGGTCGGGGCGTTCAGCGAGAAGTTGAAGTTGCCCGTCAGGCCGTAGTTCGGAACGTCGAGCTCGAGCATGTGCTTCAGGAGCGTCGCGGCCAGGTCGCGGTTCGTGATGTGCTTGTAGTAGGTGCTGGCGCCCATGGCCGAGAGCGGCGAGCCGCCGGCGTTGTTGTGGACCGACACCATCAGGTCGATCTTCTCGTCCAGGAAGATCTTCTTGCGCTCACTCATCGTCATGTCGCGGTCGTCCTTGCGGCTGAGCACCACCTTCGCGCCTTTCTTCTGCAGCAGCTTCTCGACTTCGCGCACGATGCTCAGGTTTACGTCTTTCTCCATCAGGCCGGTATTGCTCACCGCGCCGAGGGCGCTGCCACCGTGGCCGGCATCCACGCCGATGGTCAGGCCCTTGAGCGTCAGATTCTTCGGTGCGTGTTTCACCTCAATCTGCAGCACATTGCCATCGTAATGCACGCTGTATCCCCAGCAGTATTTGTCTTTCAGTTTGATGACCAGCCGCAGCACGTCGCTTTCCACCTGCTGCACGTCCAGATAGTCCACCATCTCCAGCTCGTTGTACTGCGTGATCCAGTTGCTGTTGTTCATGGCACCGAACACGTCCACGTTGATGGTGGTCGGGTCGAGCGAGGTCCGGGAAGCGTAGGGGAGACGCTCCGGCAGTGAGAGCCGTATGCGGTCGCAGTCGCCCACGTTGTTGAGGTTCATGTTGTTGGTATTGACGATGTGGCTGCTGCGGGGCGTCAGTTCCACGTCCTCCTGGTGGATATAGGCGAAACGATTCGTGGCAAGTTGCACCTTGTAGAGCTCGCCGATCGCACCCGTGACCTTCAGCACGATGCCCGGGTCGAGATAGCCCATCTTCGAGCCGCCGAGCCGGTCGGAGCCGGATCCGTACTGGAGGTATGCGCCTTCCTTGGTCGTTACGTAGAACAGACGGTCTTCCAGCTGCGGCTCGGGATCGGGCCGGCTGACCAGGCCCAGGTCGGGCCGATAGAAGATATGCACTTCTTTCGTTTCGACTTCCTGACCTTTGAAGAGCGTCACGTCGATGCGGTTGTCGCCTTCCACCAGCCGGAGCTGGCGGCCGAATGTGCCGGTCTTGTAGACCTTGACCTGTTCGCCGTTGATGGTAGCCAGGTTGCCGGGGTCAGTGATGCATATCAGATAGTAGCGGCTGTTGCTGACGGTGTCGCGGTTGTAATACGGCGCCCGTTTGAAGGTGATTTCGGCCGACAGGCTGCCTGCTGTCAGCAACAGGAGCGCGGTTGCAGCGAGAATTCGGTATAATTTCATGACATTCAATGTTTTGTCTTACTACGCGCGCACGCAACATGCGCGAACTAGCAAAGATACTATTTTTCAACGGGATTTTGTGTATCTTTGAGGGTCAAATTGAGAACGCAATGAAAAGATTTTTCCTTCTTGCCGCTTTCCTGCTGGCCTGCCTGCCCCTGTCAGCGCAGGACAATCCCGTGATCATCCCGGAGCGGGAAACCGTTGTTTTGGACAATTTCACGGCAGTGCCCAACATGACGCTCGGCCTGTATCAGTATGCGCGCCAGTGTGTTCTGGAGGGTCTTTCCCGCCGTCGCATCAACGTGATCGACGTGGAGCAGGACGGTTACGGCCGCGCCGACATCGTATATCCTTCCTTCCATTTCGCAGCGTCTCATGCCGGCCATCCTTTCGACATCAACCGGGCGGTGCGCGTGATGAACGACTACGACCAGGCCCGCTGGTACATGACGGTTTACCTCTCCAGGTTCCATACCCATCCGGTGGAGCATAAGAGCACGGACAAGGACGGCAATCCGGTGGTCCGGACCGACTTTACAGCAGAGATTGATGCGGATGTCTATCTCTATGACGCCGATACCCAGACGAACCTCGGCCCGATCCGCTGGCACTATACCTACACCGGCGCTTCCGAACTGGCCTATGCTGAGCGTTATGTGATTGATAATCTGTCGCAGAAGGCTCGTTCTTTCGTTACGGACAACTTCCGTTTCAAGGCTTCGGTCATCCAGTTGGGCGAATACAACAAGAAGGGCAAGCTGCAGGATCTCTACCTGAGTTGCGGCAGCGATATGGATGTGTCGAAAGGCGACGTGTTCTTCGTGTATTCAGTGTCTGACATCAACGGCATCGCCACGGCCCGGAAGCTGGGCAAAGTGAAAGTAAAGGAGGTCACCGGCCGGGAGAGCTGCCACTGCGGTGTGTCAAAAGGCGAGGTCGAGATTGACCAGGCTTTCAAGGCGGGGGAGGTTCTGGTGGCCGTCAGTGACCATGATGATTTCTTTTAGTCCACGACTATGATACGCGACATTTACCTGGCAGGAGGATGCTTCTGGGGAGCAGAGCATTTCTTCAAGCAGATCGACGGCGTGGTGCTGACCGAAGTCGGCTTCGCCAACGGCCACACGCTCGACCCTACGTATCGGGAGGTCTATACCGACACGACCGGCTATGCTGAAACGGTCCATGTGCGTTATGACACCGAAAAAGTCGGGCTGAAGTTCCTGCTCCGCATGTTCTTCAAGGCCATCGACCCGACCTCGCTCAACAAGCAAGGCGAGGACGAAGGAACGCGCTATCGTACAGGCGTTTACTATGTGGATGAAGCTGACGCGGAGAAGATCCACGAGGTCTTCGTCGAGGAGCAGAAAAAGTGGGAGGAACCCATCATGGTCGAGGTCCAGCCCCTGCGGGTCTTCCACCTGGCCGAGGACTATCACCAGGACTATCTGGACAAGCATCCCGATGGCTACTGCCACCTCCCGCTCGAGCTCTTCCGCTTTGCCCGCGAAGCCCGGCCGGAAAAAGATTAAGAAACTGGAAATGAAAGGAATCGGTAATATCCTCTGGCTGATTTTGGGCGGTCTGCTTATCGCCCTGGTCTACTACATCGTCGGGCTGCTGATGTGCATCACGATCATCGGGATTCCATTCGGGGTGCAGTTGTTCAAGCTGGGCACCTATGCGCTTTGGCCCTTCGGGCATGAATTGGTCGACGGGCCGGGCCAGCCGGGCTGCCTGTCGGTCGTCATGAACCTGATCTGGATCCTGGCGGGCTGGTGGGAGATCGCCCTCCTGCATCTCATTTTCGGCCTGATCTGCTGCATCACCATCATCGGCATCCCCTTCGGCCTTCAACACTTCAAGATGGCCCTGGCCTCCATCTTCCCCTTCGGGAAAGTCATTAAATAACCGACCTGCCCGCCCCGCCGCTCCAATATCACCCTTGCCTGACATGTGTGTGTAATCGTCAAGCGCGGTTATCCCTTCGTGAACGGCCTGTGGTGGCACATGCCGCGCTCAGTCTGCTCAGCCGGAGCAGACTGAGCGCGCTAACCGTCGTCGCGGGCCGCTCAAAGGCCGATGACCGCGGCAGACGATTACAGTGAGGGGGGGGAGTCCAGGCGATATACCATTTGCGATAGGATCAAATGGCTTCAAGATAGAAGCTGAGCGGGCGGAAGCCGTCGTTGCAGCTGATCATCGCGCTCATCGGGTTTTTCATCCAGTTGTCAAAGAAGTAGCCTTCGCCACGGGCAAGCGATTCCACGAACGGACGCATCGACTCCCATGCCGATTCGCAGAGCCCTTCCGGCCGTTGTCCGTCGATGGATATCCACTGTTGGCCCACTTTTACGAAACAGGAGTGTTCGCTGGGATTCTCATACTGCTCCATCAGGTCGGAATAGACTGTCTGGCGCACGGCGGTTATCCTTACTTTTTGCATATATTTCAGGCTGCTGATTACACGCAAAGATAGTAAAACCTCCTTTTTTACATATGCGCTGTGACAGTCTCCAGCGGCAGCCGGACGATGCGGGATATCTGTTTCTTGGAACACAAGTACTTGGAGCGAAGTTTACGTGCCACCTTCAGCCGTTGCGGTACTGACAGGTCTTGTAACTTGGAGATACCGAACAATTGTTGGGAAATTGCGTTTCGTTCTTGTCTCAATTCGCTGTCAGTAAGCCTGATATTGTCTCCTTCGCTTGTTTCCTGCTCAATCTCGTCGTCTTTGTTGAGCGACAGAAAGTACATGAAGGAACGGGGTGTCTTGAATAAGGATTCGACCTCCTTTGCCGGTATGTAATTGGCCGGAAGAATCAATCCGTCGACAACCACCCAGTCTTCGGGAATCTTCTGCCGGCTTTGGAAGACCGCCCGGCTCTGGTTAAGCCCGAAGTCACTTACCCTGATACCCATCTCAAGGTATGATGCGTCTCCGGTATCTCTGAAATAGAGATTGCCGGAGCCCCAGGGATAATCGTAGAACATTCCGATGCGGGCCTTGGTCGGATTCTTGAGGACATAGCAGATCTTGGTTTTTAGTTCGTTTTCGTCGACGATAGCCAGCACTTTGAAGGGCAGTCGGCGGAGGGCGCCTTTCTCCCCATAATGGCGCGAACAATAGAGCCCTGTCAACCGTTTGAATTCATGCGCGAATCTGTCGGCGTCATCTTTTGAGGCAGCACGGACGATGATGTGGATATGATTGTCCATCAGGACAAACGCCAGGATGACAAGATGATACTTGTATGCCAGGATGGCCACGCGGTTCATCGCTGCCTTGAAGTCAGCGGGATCGTGAAAAATGACCGAAGCGAAATTGCCGTCGGAGCAGATGTGAAAATAATGCCGCCGGCTGTCCAGATTGGTTTTCTCCATCGCGGTAAGCAAGCTCCTTCGTCCCGGAACGAAGCAGAGGCTAAGATTCAACTTCACACGCAAGAATAGCAAAGACCGAGTTGCTTTTCCCGCGCACCAATAGCAAAGACAAAGATGGTTAAAGATCATCAGACTTCCAAGTATAATTGTCGGCCGAATAGAAATGAAGTGTAATCGTCTGCCGCGCCACCCCCTTCAGGAACGTCTCGTGGTGGCGTCTGCCGCGCTCAGTCTGCTCAGCCGGAGCAGACTGAGCGCGCTACCTGCCGTCCCGGGCCGCTCAAAGGCCGATGACCGCGGCAGACGATTACAGAAGACGGTTGTTGCGGGCGTGGGAGATTATTCGTATCTTTGACAACGTTATGAAAGAGATCCTGGCATTCCTGAACGAGCTGGCGTTGCACAACGACCGGGTGTGGTTTAACGCGCATAAGGCTGAATACCAGTCGGCTGCAGCACGGTTCAATGACTTCTCGGCGGGGCTTATCGAGGGGATACGCGCCTTCGACAATACCATCGGTCCGTTGACGCCGAAAGACTGCACCTACCGCATCTACCGCGACATCCGCTTTTCGAAAGACAAGTCGCCGTACAAGACGCACATGGGCGTCTACATCAACCGGGGCGGCAAGAAGTCCGGGTACAGCGGCTACTATTTCCATGTGGGGGCGAAAGGGACAGGCAACATGGTGGCCGTCGGTGACATCTGCTGTCCGCCGGACGTGTTGAAGATCCTGCGCGAGGACATCCAGCTGGGTAGCGGAGACTTCCGCCGCATCCTCTCGACGGTCGACCCGCGCCTGGTCATCGACGAGACGGACGCGCTGAAACGCGTGCCTGCTCCTTTTCCGGCCGACTCGCCCGATGCGCCCTATTTCAAACTGAAGTATTACTGCCTCGGCTATGCTCCTGACAACCGCTTCGTCACCTCGAAGGATTTGACAAAGAGGCTGTTGGACATCTTCCAAAGCAGCAAACCCTTCCTCGACTATATCAATCGCGCCGTCGAATATGCGCATGAAGAGCAATTATCATTTCAAAACAGTTTCTAAGCTATGAACAGACGATCCATGTTGAAAGCCACCGGCAGTGCGGCGGCGCTGACTATTCTGGGCGGTATCCCTTTGGCCAAAGCGGGCGAAAAGCCGATGACACCGGTGCCGAAGAAAGAACGCAAGAAAATCCTCGTCATTGGGGCTCACCCTGACGATCCCGAAACGGCGGCGGGCGGCACGATGTGCCTGCTGACCGAGGCCGGACACGAAGTCGTGAGCGTCTACCTTACCCGCGGTGAGGCCGGCATTCCCGGCAAAAGCCATGAGGAAGCGGCGGCCATCCGCGAGCGGGAGGCCAAGGCTGCTTGCTCCGTGACGGGCGCCCGGCCGCTGTTCATGAACCAGATCGACGGTAGTACCGAGGTCAATCTCGACCGCTACCGCGAAATGCGTGAACTGCTGGAACGTGAGAAACCCGACCTGGTCATCACCCACTGGCCCATCGACGGCCACCGCGACCATGCTGTCTGCGGCATCCTGGTGCTGGACGCCTGGCGCCGGCTCGACCGCTGCTTCGAGCTATACTATTTCGAAGTCATGAGCGGCACGCAGACGCAGATGTTCCATCCTTCTGACTGGGTGGACATTACATCGACTCGAGATCGCAAGTACAAGGCCAGCTACTGCCACGAAAGCCAAAACCTGCAGGAAGTCATGGATGGCTGGCACGACCCGATGGAGCGCTTTCGCGGCATCGAATGCCGCTGCGCCTTCGCCGAGGCTTTCCTCCACCATGTCGAGCCCGTCTCCTTGGTCTGAGATCATCTTTTTTCCGCAAAAACGCAAAGCTTATGAAAAAGTTCCTGAAAATCCTGCTGATCGTGGTCCTGCTTGTGCTGTTGGCAGCCACGCTGATGTGGCAGGGAGAGATTCGTGCGCTGGCAACGGTGAAGCAGGTGGGAGACAACCCGTATCTTTACACGATGCAGTACAATGCCGTCTATGATCTGGACGACGTGATCGAAAAAGACGTCGACACGAACGCCGAGCTGCTCAATTATGTCGTTTCCCGCATCGGCAAAGGGCTTCCCATCAAGATCAGCAGTTCCCAAGTCGCCGATGAGAACGGCGAACTCAAGACCTTCAACTGCACCAGTTTCCAGGCGAAGCAGGCAGACGGCGAAGGCTATTGGTACGGACGGAACTACGACTATTTCAAGAATCCCACGCTGGTGACCTTCTCCTACCCCGAAAACGGCTATGCCTCGATCGGCTGCACCGATATGTCACACATCGGCTACGGGCTGGACAAACTCCCGCAGAAGTTCCTTTCCCGCGTGAACTGCCTGGCAGGAATCTATGCCCCTGTCGACGGAATCAACGAGAAGGGTCTCTGCACTTCGGTCATGGCGCTGCCGAAACAGGCCTCGCAACAGGATACACCGAAGCACGATGTCGGCACGACGATGATCATGCGCCTGTGGCTCGACCGATGCGCAACCGTGGAAGAGGCGCTGGCCCTGCTCGAAACGGTGGATGTCCGGCATGACGCCGTCGTCGGTTCGGGCTATCATTACATGGTCGCCGATGCCGGCGGCCATTGCGCCGTCGTGGAATTCGACAAAGATGACGGCTGGAATACTATCATCGTGCAGAAGTCGGTAGGAGAGAACAGTATGCTGGTGACCAACCACTTGCTCAATCCGAAGCACTATACGACGGAACCTGACAGTACCGTCGGCAACCCGCACAGCAAGAGCTGGTGGCGATACGAGACGGCGAGCAATTATCTCCGTGAACACAATGGCATCCTGACCTTCGACCAGGCGCAGGAATGCCTCTCCCTGGTACACTGGGTTGATCTGCCCATCCCCGGCGGCAAGGTCGAAGATACGCAGTACAGCAACGTCTACGACCAGCACAAACTTACCTTGTCGCTCCGCAACTGGAACGACTATGCAACGACGCACCTTTTCTCACTGAAGAAATAACGTGCGTCTCGCTGGTCTGAGAACAGTAATCGTCTGTCGCGCTGGTCGGCCTTAGAGCGGCCTCTGACGATGGGTAACGCGCTCGGTCTGCTCAGGATAAGCAGACTGAGCACAATTGCCTATGTTGCAAGGCCTTCTGAACGGGGCTACCGCGCTCGACGATTACACTCGGAAGCGCGGCAGCGGGTTGTCGAATAATTAGATGTCAAACAATCAGCGGGCGATCATGCCAAACAATCAGCGTGCAAGCATCTCGACGAGGGGGACGTTGAAGCCCTGGACTTCGATCATGGCGTGGGCGTCGTCGTCGGGCGTGGTGTAGGTCAGCGTGCGCTCTTCGCGGGGCATCAGGTGGATGTAGTTGTCCGACCAGAAGGTGGGGAGGATGCGGCTGCCGTCGCCGCGGCGCGCCACGAAATGGAGCATGAGCGCGGGGGTCTCGGACGTATTGGTAACCACGATGGAGGCGGGTTGTCCGTCGCGGGCGGGCTTGTGGACGAGTTTGATGTGGGCGGACGGCAGGGTGTTGAGCTGCTTCAGATTGTCTTCTTCGGCCGTGATCACATAGTCGTTGTGCGACACCAGCGTCGTTCCCTCGAACAGCTGGAGACGGAGGAAGCAAAGCTGGTTGCCCCAGCGGGGATTCCCGTTGAGACCGCCTTGTGCGAAGTTCATCCCGAAGAGTTCGACCGTCGAATCTTCCCGAACGGCCAGCGCCGTATCGCGGGCGGCGCTCCGGACGCCGTCGGCCGTAAAGAGCTGGGCCACGGCGCGCAGGCCGCGCTGTTCTCCGGCGCTGTAGTTTACCACTTCTACCCGCTCGTTGACGGGATTCCACTGGATATGCAGCGGTTCGCAGGCTTTGCGGCAGGCGTAATAGGCGGCGGTACCGTCGAGGAACCAGTCGTAGGTGCAGAAGGCCATGGAGGGCCAGGCGGGATGGCTCA